>Ga0307510_10001471_pt1 | contig 25986 bp, 25 predicted proteins | sample 12_EM_MG_FD_207224 | JGI IMG/M metagenome (GOLD analysis project Ga0307510, IMG submission 207224) | Populus trichocarpa ectomycorrhiza microbial communities from riparian zone in the Pacific Northwest, United States - 12_EM | ecosystem: Host-associated > Plants > Roots > Unclassified | place... | reverse complement strand
CTGCAGCCCAGAAAGGGGTCATCAAGGGCGACCCGACATAGGATATTTGCGCCCAATCGAAGGTTAGAGGGAACATCCCCAAGCCCGAGGCTACGCCAAACTGGAACACGCATCATCTTTAGATTAAACTTCGTGCCACCAAAGGCTTTACCCACTTGTTCGTCTAATCTTCCATAGCGGGGGAGGAGGGCAGGGGAGAAATACCAGATTGGCGACAGGAACATTGTCTGGTGCAAACCAAGTGACAGCATTGAAATAGCTCAGCGCCGGCATCAGAAGGCCGGGCACAAAGTACCAGAAGAAACCTCCAATGAACACCAGAAGCTAATCACGAATACACCCGTCAGTCGTGATTGAAATAATCAGATCATCTGATAGGGAGACGCACAAAAAACTTAAATCTTGATATCCTCCATCCATTTGCAACCTTGTTTTCTTCACCATGGAGAGTTGTAAACATAGCCGTAGACATGAGAGTCCCGGGCCAGATCATTGCGCCGGGGTAGACAAGCCACTGTCTTGTCAGACCTGCGAAAGTATAGCCTAGAATCTGCGTAGACAAAGTGAGGAGAATCTGGTATGTGACTCCTGGGTTTTGATGGTAGAAATGTGTTTGTTCCACAATAACCTGAGGATATTTAGTTCATTCATGAACGGGTTGGTCACGAAATACATACATCGGTAGCGAAAGCGAAGCCAAACGAGACATTGCTGGAAATATAGACACAACTATGCTCCTTTTGGTTCCACCGGCCTTGGCCAAGCCACGTCTTGAACCTGCCCCATCTTCCCTTCTCTGACTTGATGACTCCGGCCGCATCGTCCTCGTGAAAAACGTGGTCCCAGAGCTTTCCCAATGGATGCGCTAGAAGAAGGGCGATCACCGGAGTAATTGACACCGAGGGATACCTGAGAGAAAAGAATAAATTTGTCGCAGAACCAACTAACGAAAAGAACATGGCTAATGTCCACATTCTGGGAGTATTTATCAAAATATCTGGGTCGTCTTTCGCCGGCACGGAAGCTCGTACCTCAGGATAACTAGATTTCAAAAACAAGTTAAAGTTGGATCCACAGACAAGAGCTCAAAACGCAACGCTTGTCCAGGAACCGGGAAGTTAAAAGCCGGAGAGAACGAGTCAACTTACGGCGAGTTATCGATAGGATTATCCTCATTCTCGATGCCCTCCTCGTCAGAGTCACTAAGGACATCATAACTAGGTTCACCATTCGTATTTACACTCCCTTTATCTAGAGTCTTACTCTCTCGCTCCCGTAGTCCCAGCCCAGCGGTGTCGGTTTGTTTTGGCCACTTCTTATTCCGGCCCCCCTGAGGATCTCCACTGTGTCCCTCTGGGAGAAGAAACCCGTCCCCCTCCATCTCCTCCACAGCCTCGACGCCGTTGGCTGCGCTGCTGTCCTCAACTTCACCTGTGCTTTCCTCCTCACTAGTCGAAGACAGCGCGGACCCAGTGTAGCTGCTTCCCTCGAGACTGTCAACCATGGTCGGAAGAGCGCCATAGCTTCCGGTACCTATAGCGGGGGACGTTCGTAACAGCGGAAAATTAGCAGACGCCATGGGGCCGGACAATGGAGGGGCAGTGTCGGAAACCAGCTCTTGCAATGTCTGTAGTGAACTCGGGGAAGAGGGTGAAGGTATGTGTGCAGGGGAGGCGGGGGCAAGTGGGTGTGGTAGCGATGGAGCTTGCTCAGGTGTAACAGTGATGGGAGAGCAAGAGGTGTTCAGCAGACCTGGTGATGGGGTGGGAAAGTGAGGGAAATTTTCCCTATGTGGTGACGGCGGGGAAGGGAGTGGTATATCTGATGGCTCCACCTGAGAAGCGGGCACTAAAAAGTCAGTAATGAATCTGAGCGTTATTCCGCTAGATCTTCGCACTAAATTAAATTGTGATTTCAACACACACCCCCAGCAAAAGTTCCCCCAGGTGGGGGAACGGTCGAATCACGTGTGTGAGGGTGTGGGACAGGCGCAGATGTTGAAGTGTAAGGGGTGACAGTCAACTGCCTCGTATATTTTGACAGGGATTGTAGTTCGAGGTCTTGAGGGTAATGCTCGCAGGAAGACGCTCTCCTTCGTGGTGAGTTTGTTTGGCGAATGCGGGGAGACGGAGGTGGAGAGGGTGAAGGCATAATGGTCCGGTGAGAAGGGGAAGAGGGTACGGGGGGGGCTGCTTTGCTCCTCTTAGTAGAACAGGACAGGAAAGGGGAAAATCGGGGGGCAAGTGAGAAAGACACAAGGCTTGTTTCGTCCTTCCAATGACAGGCTGGCGATCCCTTGCGAAGTTGTCCTGAGTTGCTGCCTGTAAGGTCACAGTTACCGTGGGGTTGCTCCATAGCTCGGGCGCTCTTCCGAGAAATTCATGTGAACACGTGATGGGATATTATTCCGCGCTATTCTCAAAAGTACTGGCAGCCTACGTAACTTTAACTCTTAACTGCATAGATTTAAGACTTCAACAAGGATGAGATCCCCTCCCGCATGCACTAGCAGCGCAACCCATCATACCGATTACGGCTGCGTTATCAGATTCGTGCAGCATGATTCGATAAGATAAAAATTTCAAATATTAGATTATCAGATGACATGATTATGATAGGTCACATTTGTCCAATTTCAGGCACATGCCGGTGTGCCTGCAATTATGGTCCCATTTTCAGGTCCCCGGGTGTATTCGGTCTCTAAACTCCTCCAAGATGGAAGGTTGCTTTCCGCTGCACTACCGCAAGCGCTAGGATATTACCAGTAGGGAGGGTAAATGTGCTATGACAGGGCGTTAGACTTCCCGTTCTCTGCTGTGTGAGAGGGAAACACCCCAGATTCGGCTCTTGAGGGGGAACAAGAGGGACATTCACGATGCCTTACTAAGTAAGGCATCCACACCGTCCTCGCTCATTCGTCCTTAATCCAGGCTGTGACAACACTATGCCAGTGCTCGAGTATGGTATTTACTCAAGCGCAACGAGCCTATCGTCCCATACTCGAGTATAATACTCGAGTTAGCAAGTAGCTCCTGTGGTAATAGAATGAGCGGAGGGAATACCCAAATCCTAGTGGGGAACAACCTAGCTTGAAGGAGTTGATTAACTTGGAGGTACCGGTAATTAAGCCAAGTGAGAAATGGCTCATTGGATAATTTGGTCCACCGCAAAAATACAATAAGGTACCGTAATAATAATCACAAGCCTCGGGAAAAGTCCTTATACCGGTACCCTAGTATGGTAAGATCGTCTCAAACCTCCCTAGCCTGGCTCGGCTAAAAGTCTGAAACGTCAGGTTTATATCATATCAGCTCACTCGCAGCAAGCCAAATTTAGAGTCCATTTCCATATTCAAGTGGACGGGTAGGTTTACATAGTACTGTCTTTGGTGATGAGAAGATAAAACAGTCCAATAAAGCAGCTGGAGCATCTCAAGACATACCGATGGTAGGCAAGTGAGAAGCTAACTCTGGAGAAATATCACAAGGGCTATCATAACAACATAGAATATGGAGCTTCCAGAGAAAAATACTCACCTGGGTGGGCTTGATGCTACCAAACGTAACATTCTTTAACCTTTCTGCACGTGTCCCTAGGACTGCTCGGGGGACATGTGTAGCACGCTTCTGAGCTCGATCAACGTAACGCGACGGGGATTCCGTGAGCTTCCTCCCCCAGATTAAGCTCCGCTCTTTGATGTGCGGGGGTCGCTTTAACGGACCTTGTTGAGCCCTGTCTTCGGAGTTTGGTGAGTATGCTTGTGAACCTTACCAGCAGCAGTACTAGTAGTCACAATCGATGCCGAGAATAGTAAGATCTTGGGGAGTTCGGGGTCAGATTACCTGTATCAACGGGAATCACAGCATTAGCCTAAGATGGGTTTGGTTTGATAGGTTAACAGAATCACGAATACTACTTAATAAAATCTAACAAGTCATCGGAGCTCAGACTATACAGTGCTAAGAAACCTGGAACCCGGACGTTTCTAGTGGCGGCCAAGCCCAGTGATTTACTAGCGATCATATGGTAGACTAGTGAGTGGAGCTTCAATCGGCCTGAGTTTTGTCGCACTTGGAAAGTACCCGTATCCGGCACTAAATACGAGCATCTGAAAATGGGACAGTTTTTTTTCGCTGGTTGAGTGGTTGCGGACTGATATCCGTGCACGAGCGCCTGCTGTCAGATACAAGTACCGGTACCGGTACCCCACCGGTATTCAATTTGTTTGTAGGGCTGAAGCTTGCTACGGCTCCTGGGCACTACCGGGCTGTCAGGCGTGACTAATTCCACCATTTTCGGTTGATTGACACATCATAGTGTGTGCTAATGAGTTTGACTACGATAACGACTGGAAAATCGGGAATCTCGCTAGGACCTCGGAGGTTCCTCTCCTAGTAACAGCAGTTGCATTTTCTCCTTCGCTTGCCTCAATTAAGTGTTGGAAGTGAACCTTTTTAATGTGCTTTCCCCCTTCAATCCGAAGGGGGAAATTCTGGACATCAGAGCCGTCATTCTCAATTATTCAGGTTTTGCGGTGGTTCACTGCTAACACTCCTACTTAGACAATATCGTATTAAAATCTACATGGTAGCGCAGGACTTGGGCTAGACAGAGTTCCGCTGCCAAATAGAAAGCCAGAGGGATCGAGAGCCGTGAGCTAAGTCTCGTGGAATACCTGAAAGTTGTGCTTGCGCGGCCTCCCTAGAGAGTGGAGTCATAGTATGGCCCACGCTGATCTGCAGCGCCCTTATGTTGGTATCAGTTCCTCTTTACAAGCCCACGGATACCTAGTTGGTAGGGCATCCAACCACGGGCTGAGACTTCAGCTACAAAATGACCCATTCTTTTAGTCTACATATCGCTCAGAGCAAGGACGGAACCCAATTGCCGGTATCCAGCAGCGGGTGTTGACAACCCGCGAGCTTTTTATGGGTGGACGCAAGCAAAAGAGGGCCAACCCTATCGTATGGAGACACGGAGGGACTCTCGGTAGTGAGGACGAATGTAGGAGAGTGGGGTAGCGAGTGATGGGCCCTAAACTGCCAACAGAGTAGGGTTCTCGCGGATGGCTAAACCTGCATTGTCCAATGACCTGCTTTAAAAAGGCTAGAAACCAGGATGTAGACAGAGATTCTTTGAAAAATCAGAGCAACCCCACATCTCAGGCCCGGTAAGCTAATTGGCAGTTCGGGCTCAGCTGGGGGGGGGGGGGCTGATTCTCTGCTGGTTCCCTGTAGTTCGGTGCCGAGTACCCGAGCATGCATGATAGCTTCATAGGAACGTTGCTTTTTTCTTCCGAAAGTAATAATGTTGGAGGATGACCTGGGGAAGGACAAAAATTAGTGGAATTAGGTTGAGAAGCTGAGTTCGATAGTGGAGGCGGTTCAGTATCTCACAAATCCGAACCTAAAGGCTGGCGAGACGGAACTTTAAGCTTAAAATTCCCTGGTTCGGACCCTGTTTGGCGCGCCAGAGAAATACCATTTTTTGCACTTTTATGAAACTTTCTCTCCATAAATATAAATAGACGAGGCTTGTTTGCGCACACATTAAAGGGCATTTCTTATTCGGTCTCATCATTTTTATGGCATTTTTTGTGAAATGAGTAGTGTTTAGGGTAAATAGAGACACCCAGTTAGGGGAGATGTGTCAAGCTATGATATCCTATCATACCGCATTATTTTGTTGAACAGGGAATCGAGCTCAGGCTTAGGGATCAACATATGGCGCAAAAATAGTAGGTGGCAGCCTAAGCCGATATCAAGACTAGCCGAGTGATAGGATGCGATACCATGGAAGAGATGCATGAAAGGAAATATTTTGGGAATCTGTCACAAAGGTTTCATGGCGATGGATTCTGATGAGGACATACGGAACATTGACCCACTGTTCTTAGACAACTTGTATTTGGGTGGTTAGCTTGAAATAGTGCAAATTGCTATTAATTTGCGATACTTGCCGAGAGAAATAACGGATGTCGGAAGTTAGAAATTAAATTCTCAGAATGCATTTATAGGACAGGTGATGCAGATGTGAGTTTTTTCCATCAGGGTAAAGTTGAAAGCAGTGGTGAGGAAGGTATGATAATGGTAATTTGAGCTGATAAGGAAGAGGACTTAGGGGGGAAGGTCATGTGATAGTATTCCTTACAGCTTGGGGGAATTTAGCTAGAATGGTGTATTCTTTTTCGGATTATAATTATTAGGGATTGTAGGTTTTAGGAAAACATAAAGTTGAGGAAGTATATTGCCCTAATACTAATAGGAAATTTCAGTAGTATGATTTATGATACATTATTAAATTTTAGGGTATATTTAAGTGTCATGTGTTCTAGAACGGAATCTTTATCAAACTTCTCTACCACGCCACTCTCGAAAAAAAAAACTCATTCCTTTTATAAGTTCACCCTTTACAAGAGCGAAAATCAAATGATAACTACCAAGCATCCTCACTTCCTCTCAACCGCCACCCCTCCTTCACCTACTCCTTCTCTGCCACCAACACCAACCCGCTCTTCACTTAACCTTCTTGTCCTCGCCGAATCACACTACGACGACTATGACCTCATAACGTCTAAAAACCTCTTTAATGAACACCTGTCTCTCTTTCCCCACTCTCGAGCGAGAATTCACTTCAACATTGCTTCCATCCACCTCCTTCTCTCATCTCCACAAGAGGCCCTCTCCTCCCTTCGCACAGCCACATCAATCGATCCCTACCTTGTCGTTGCACAGTACCAACTTGGTGCACTATTCCTCCACTTTGGCGACCTTGGTCCTGCTCGAAAAGCATACCAGATGTGCCGCGACACCATGTGCAATACGGCGGTAGACTATGAGCAGGTTGGGATGAGGTTTGTGCTTTGGCCGGAGATGGTTACTAGAGGGTTGGAGGCATGCGAGGGGGTTATAGGAAGGTTAGGAAGTGTGCCTGCTGGGGTTATATTCCGAGTTTGTGATCGTAAGGCTCGTGTTAGGAATATGGGGGTCAGAAGGGGCAGCTGGGCGTTTGGCGGGGAGGGCAAGGTGTTGGCAGCCGGGAGGCCTGAAAATGTGGCTGACGGCGGAGATTTGAATATCGAACATGGTTGGAATGTGGAAAAGGATTCTGGTGGAAAGGAGGCGAGAGAGGGAGCGGAGGTGGAGGCGGAGGTGGAGGTGGGAGTGGGGAAGAAAGGGAAGGCGACAGATGTTTTGAAGTGGTTTAAGAGAAGGTAGGTGAGCAAGTATATCTTGAAGGGAGGGTGTAACGAAAATAGATGGTAAATAAACAGCTGGCTCGAGTCTGAGGTCGGGCTCATCTCGAAACTGCTACACGGGATAATAGCGGGCTCCCCTCCTATTTCGCGACAGAGGGGAACCGGCTATTAAACCCTAAATAATGTGAATTGATGTTGCTACAAACTATTGTGCTATCCCTGAAAAATTGCATTTTTCCGCGGGGCGGCGTGCCAAATAGGGCCCCGAGCTGTACTGGGGTACTCGAGTACATAGAAGATGAGTTTTGGCTAGCGATGACGGGGAGAAAGCACTATTACTCGAGTAGGAAGCTGGAAGCAACGAGTTGTTCGGCTACCCACCGCTGAAATTTCTTACTCGTAAGTTAACCACACTGCCGACATGGCATTTATTTCCCTGTCCGAATTTGTCCTCTTATTTACTCCCACCACAATAACACCTGTCAAGTTGTTCCGGAACCCATGCCGCCCTGCTGCCTCTGTCCTAGTCTTGAAAGTTGAGTGTGAGAACAATGGTTGTCGTCTAGCTGTGGACAGCCCTTGTGTGCTTCCGGCTCACAGGAGAAACAAGCCTCCGACCAATGAAATCCAATCAGTCGATCAGGAACAAGGTCCCATATTTAGATCCGGACTAGTGCATCCTCATCGATCCGGCACCACCAAACGCACAAGCACTCCAACCTTTGCGAAGCACACCCCATCTTGCGGCGTCCAACGACCAACCCATATCAGTGCCTCCATACCAAATTGCTAGTGTCTCCCGCTGGCAAAAATACTTACCCACAAACATTGCAGGGAAGAGTCTTTTACTCGGGCAAGACAAGTAAGGCGTCTCCACCCTTTGGAACTCGCTACAAGTACCATGCGCAATTTGGTACCCGAGTGTCAAACCCACTTCTTACACGTGTGCGCCAAGTTTCTTACAGAAGCACAAAACAACCAATAATGCCGGCAGTGCGGGCCCATGGCAAGAGCTTCCAATGAGGTTTGACAGGGGAAATTTCTGTTCCTGCAGCTGGCGACTGGGAGCAAGAGTTGCGCTCCCAATGCACGCACGGCGCGGCACCTGAGTCAAGAAAAGCTTGCGCATGAATGGACAGGTGGAAGGACAGGATGTAATGTTAATTCGGAGCAAAGGTTGGGGGGAAAGGGATAAATAGTGTTATCATCTCCTCTCGTCAGAGGCGATTGCGCAGTTATCAGGCTCCTTGAATATCGATAATCAGGCAGCAAGGATGAAATTGGCTTCGTTTGCTATATTATTTTCGGCGGTGGTTTGTTCGGCTGGGTATGTTCTCCCCCTCGGGGTAGAAATGTTCTTATCTGACGGGTTTTCCCAGAGTGGTACCGAGTGAATCGTGTACGACCAGCGCGGTGTCGCATACTCGCTACAAGACCCCTCAGCAAACCCCGACTCCGCTGGCAGCTCAGCCTGAGCCTGAAGCTACAACTACAACGACAATCATCTCAACCATCACACAAACCTCTACTACAATCCAAACAAACACCCGGGCGATTCCATGCCCGGCTGTTTCGACTGGAGTCTTAAACGTTCAGCCACCCCTCTCCAAATACACAGGGAAACCATAGACTAACCTGCAGAACAACAGTTTGACGATCTCCCAACCCGTGGCGTCTCCCCAATGCCCCTGACCTACAAAGATTTCACATTTCCCAGCTTCGGTTGGCAATATTACACCTACACCTCCTCTCCCCCTCAAACCCCCTTCTACCGTGCCATCTCGGGCTCCTCCCGCCCTAATGCCTTGACAGTAGGCACCCAGGGCCTCTCTTCCATCGGATCCCTCGACAAATCCTTCAGCTTCGACCTCCTCTCCGCCGCAGTCTTTGCCTTCACAAATGACGGCGCCGGGGATCTCTTACATCTCCAATTCGAGCTCATACACCGAGACGGAGAAGTCCAGAGTGTGTGGCGCACTATTGAAAATGGGTTTGTCGCGGGGAGGAATTCCACACGTGTGGAGTTTGGTAAAGGGGATGTGGGGAGATGGGTGGACTTGATGGAGGTGAAGTTGGCGGCGTGGGAAAAATTTGATAATTCTACTGGGGAAGGGAAAGGCGCTATCCTGGTTTTGGATGACATTGAACATTCCAAGAGGGTTTGTTCAGTGTGATGAGGGCGTAGGTGAGTTGGAGGGGTTTTTTTCTGCAGGCTGGTTCCGCGTGTATTTTATTGTTAAATATTCCACTATTATGTTAGATAGTCATGTGTACATCGATATATATATGGAAATTTAGGGCATTTTGTGATACCGTAGCAATTCTCCTGTGCGAGAGGTGGGTTATCTAGTTCGAATTTCGGATGCCAACTATCCCCGAACCTTCCGACCCGCAACGAGCCGAGGGAGAAACCAAGACTAGCCCAACTATGTAGCGGGTAGATATAGTAGCACGCCACACCCGCAACTATCCGGAAATTGATCCTAACAATGGGCGGGGCAGGGGCAGTAAACCGGTACGAGAACTGGATATTCCCCCGCCTGGAAAGTCCCGTACGCAGGGCCTATAGCGCATTGTCGGTAACCCGCCTTTCTACCCACAACCACCGAGCAACACCACCTCACCTCACACGGCCCAGGCACATCCTCCGTCCCCCCAATTCTGCCGTGGGGCTGTTCGTGTTTACGGGTACCCCGGGTGGTCATCCCTCTACGCTATTAGACTTCATCCGTGTGAGCGCGGAGGATATAAGACGAGCCCGACCAATGCATAAATGGGCTGGTATCTGTCGCTGGGGATCGTATTCCATAAACTAGTCACTACGCGCTGCTTAGAATTAGAAATAAATAGATTTTAAATTTATTTCCCCGAACCGGACTCGTGAAGTCCAAGGAGCTGGAGTCTGGAGGAGGGGTTTGTATTTGGGGTATTTGGTCTTTGGGGGGGAATGCAACTTCCTCGTGTCTGGATTTGGGTCTGATAGTAAGTATATTATGGGTGTAAAGCTGTGTGGCTGCTACTGTTGGGTGTGAATTCTTTTCTTGGAAAGATTAACTTAGGTTTTGGAGTACGGCGTCTGCGGGTTCTTCTTGTATGGTAAATGGTGTTTATATCATGAATTATGCTACCGTTGTGACAGGTTAAAGTTTCTGATCGGGCATTTTTAAAATCTTATTAGACAAGTAGTATAACAAACTCAAAGTATGGGAATTTATGGTAATTTTACGGTACTGTACAATAATATGATACCCGTAAAATTTTGTTTTATTCTATTTTATCAAGTGTTCTAGACAACCCTATTCTCGTGGTTGTTTGGCACGTTGAGTAAAGCCCAAACTGCCCTACCAGTGCGTTTGGCCCATTAGACTATGGGAGTACGCTTCGTGGAGTTGGAGCAACATGGATTACCTCTCCACCCGAATGCTACAAGCACAGTAGGGGTATTCAAAGTTGAAAAGAGGAATTTTCAGTAAAGGTAACCAAAGGATCTTGCATTAGGGTACTTTACTTAACCAGTCAATTGTAATGATGGATTTTCCGTAATATATTTGAGGCCCCCATCACAAAGTGTAGGTAATACCTACCATAAAATCTCAGATAAAACAGACTCTCCTTGGGTTGCCATGTAGCCAAATGAGACTTTCCAGCTGATAGCGAGCTTGTGAACGGAGGCTTTTTGAGACACTCAATTGAGGCCTCCATAGAAGCCAGACACTTAACCTGGGAATTTACAGCATATCATAAAATCTGAAGAATAACAAACTTGTCTGGGTTGGTCGTGTAGCAGTTTTCTGAAGAGGGTGTTCAAAGTTGCCTCCTTAGTTATTTGACTGTAAAATAATTTAGATTGAAAAGAATTATTGAAATGGAATTAGAAAGGCATATATCTCATAATTGAGAAGATAGCTAATCACTCACAGATGTTCAAGGAAGCTTTGCTGTTGTTTTTCAATCAATAATTTGTGTGCGAGCTATTCACTTTATCTTACTCATATTACTTACCCTTTTACCCGCCGTCCCAATACAAAAAAATAGGCTCGTATGGTAAGGTAAAGTAATGGTAAATTAGCTGTCTTTGGCTTTACCAAGCTTACATGAAACAGCAAAGTAAGCTAAGGTTTTTCATGTTTTTCAACTTTGAATACCCCTAGTACAGTTCTGTCTAATAAGTTCCCGTATGGTCCATAGCAACGGCAAAAACCCACTGCCCCCTTTTCATTTCTAAGGTCCCTGTCCTTAAAATATGTAAAATAACTATCAGTTAACTTATAATTTAATCTGTATCTTATGAGAAAATAGAATATTAAAAATTAAAGGTAATTGTAAAAATATATACTTTTGATTTAAGGTTTTTCATAATTGATAAATGTTTTAGTGGTTTATACTCAAAAAAACACCAACTACCAGTTTTGTTCTAACAGTATCAGATTCAATCTCAGGAAGTCGTATCCTTAGTATGTATTGGTTTACATCTTAGAGTATTAGTTCTGCAAAGTTATTAGCTTAAGTTACTATTAATTATACAATAAATTATGATATTATCAAAGACCCCATATTGAGAATTTAAAGCCTCTTTTTAACAGCAAAGTAGACTACTATTCAAAAGAAAATTGATTGATATATCCTATAGCTCTTAGATAACCTATTTGGATAATTAAATATAGAATATATTCTTCCCCTGGACCTTACTAGCCCAATAACTTATATTGTAATTTTCCTAGAAAAATACAACAACTATAGTAGTAGCTCCCTAGCTTGAGAAAAATATTAAAAATAATCTTCCAAGTGAAAGATATTGAAGCTCATGCAATCAGAGTTATCTTAGAACAATCATATTTTTTCAATTACTTCTATCAATACTGGACTGAGTACAATAATATCAAGTAGTAGTATATAATAACTCCATATATATAAGAGAAAACATCTTTGAACTTTACATTAGTACTTTTAAAATAATATAACAATAGTAAAAATATATTCCCTAGAGTATATAGTTTCCTGGAGATTGTTGCAGTTTACAGTTAAATATTTGAGATGAACTATAGTTTGCAGATAACGTAAATCACCGGTTTCCGGGACAACACAGTGCACCGGAACAGCATTTAAACTATGAAAGGAGAAAACAGATTTGATTGGAACTTTGCAAGAAAAAATCGTAAAAATATTCTGAAACCAGCCTGAAAAAGAGGAAATATAAGAGAGAAGGCCATAGGAGGGGGAGAAATATGGGAAGAAAACTAGATTTTTAAACAAATTAGTTATGCCTAAAGGAGTAAGATGAATGGAAGAGGGAAACAAACCAAAAAAAAGAAGCAGAGAAAGCAAAAACCTAGTGCTTTGAACGGAGTTTCATATGGAGTGGGCGATCGGGCATATGGGTGCGCGCAATGAGTGGCCTGAAGGGAGTATCAGAGGAGCGGCGGCGGCGGGAACTACGGGTATTTTGCCGAGGATTCCACAACGAATCAGAAACCACCTCGAGAGCTTCCTCAGAAGGAGAAATTGGAGAAATTGCAATAACTTCTGGAGTTAAGGCAAGCTGAACATGTTGAGAGTGAAGTTGTGGTGAGAGTTCTGGGTGAGGGGTACTAGGCAGTGTGGTTGGGCTTGTATTTTTTTTCTTCTGTTGCCGTGGCCTTTTGGGACGACTGTCAAGCTCCTCGCGGGCTTTTCGCAAGGCAATAAGCTCCTTGCCTGTCAGAAGACGGGCCTAGTGTTCGTTACGGGGCCCCGTTTCTGACAAACGGGGCGCCAAGAGCAGGTTATTAACTGCATATTAAAAAAAGAATCGTCCAAATCGGACCAAAACTGAGTGAGATAGAGCTCTCTGAAGATGTCTAACTTCAAAGAGCTCTATCTCAGTCAGTTCTTGTCCGATTTGGATGATTTTTTCGACCAGTTAATCAGAATAACCTATGTTATTTTGTCCCTGCTCCTCGGAAACGGGGCCCCGTAACGAAGCCTAGACGGGCCTTGGAGAGCTGTTTCCTGTCTGCCCGAGTGTTGTAGGTTTTTTTCTGCCGTAGGCCATCATACACCTTTTCTCTGATCTCTTTCTCAGCCATTGAGAATAGGGCTGCATGGCTAAAAGATTTGAGAATTCCTTTAATTTTTTTAACTGAGGCACCATTATCGATAAGGTGGTTTGCTGCATGGAGTTGACTGCGTATGTCTCGTGAGCTTTTGGGTGTACGGAAGGTTTCTGAAGGGAGAGTGGAGCTTGTTGGAAAAGGGTTACAGTTGTCATTCCCTGGCTTCAGCTTGCTGTATACCCGCCGAGGATTAAATGGCATGATACCAGTAGTGGCAAAGGCCTGCTCGATGTTGCGCTTGGTAATTGCGATGATTCGAGCAGTGTGGAGTAGGGTAATAAAAACCGACTTCTTAATTCCCTCCTCACTATCCCGGCTGTACTTGTCAACCTCCCGACCATAAGCGTATTGTAAAGGGCTGAAGATTCCCACATCTAGGGGCTGGAGAAGATGGGTTGAGTGTGATGGAAGACAGAATAGGATGATGTTTTTTTCTTTGCAGAAAGAGACAAACTCCCAGGTTATATGGGAGCCATGTCCATCCAGTATGCGTAGTCGAGGGAGGGGGGCAATAGAAGCAGTACATGGCTCAAATAATTCTGTAAGCCATTTTAAGGCAACAGCATCATCTGTCCAGCCATTTGGAGAGAAAGAAAAGCGGTAATCTGCCATCGTAGATGTTAAATTCGTGTACCAGCCCTTGTATTGCGCGCTGCCTTTGTTAATTATCATGGGCGGGAGGGCATAGCCTGCGGCAGAAATGGTTTCAACCACGGTGACCATTTCTCGAGTGCCTTCATGGGTGACACGGGGTTCCTTCGTCTTCGGTGACAGATGACCTTTGCTCGTGCTGCAATCCCCATCAGGAACCCTTTTTCATCCATATTGAAGATTTGAAAGCCCTTCAGGTTATGTTGGTGAATAATTCGGGAGAGTTTGGAAAAATAGTCACGCAATAGCCGGGGACAACTCGCATGTGCCCTCTGCCGGTCCAATTTTGTACTGAACTTGGTAGCCATATCAGGATGACGGTCCAGAAATCTCGTAATCCAATTTTTCCCTAAACTCTTTCCCTTATCTCCCGTTCTCTTCTTATATAAAAATAGTGCCATGCTTTTCACCATATCCAACCGCGGTGGAAAACCACAGTTATCCTGCTCTTTACACCAAGCCACGATTGCTTTCTCTTCCAGGTCTGATATTAACTGGTTATCTACCTGGGCAAGATGGCGACTAGTTCTCTCTCCTGTATACCGGTAATAAAGAGTCGACTTTGGAATATCGAAAGCCTCAGCAGCAGCTCCAATACTTTCCTGCCGACCTTCCTTTAAGGCCCGAATTGCAGCGTTAATGCGTGCCTCACGACCGGTAGTATCGCGCTTCTTCACTTGCGGCATTGTTGTGTGTTGGTGGCTGTTATTCAGTTCTTGAGCGGGGTAACTGCCTTGAGAGGTTGTTTCATTTTAGCAAGATTGCGCCATTCCGCTTCCGGGTGATGTTCCGGATCCACGTGATTTACGTTATTCCTTATCAGAGGTTACCTTATATGTAAAATCATGAAGTAAACCAACCAATATTCAGGGTCTAGATTATGATTTATAACCCCTCTGAGATTACTAAACTAATAATTAATCTTACATATTACTGCTGTTGAAAAAGAAAAACATTCATGTACATGGATTTCCATTTTAGCCTCCAAATTTCATTTTCCCAATTCCAGATTTTCTCCATACTCTAACTATTGGTATAAAATTGTCAGAGCTGGGTAATAGAAAAGTTTTCTCATTTTCAATTACCTCATTTTTTTCTGAATTATTATCTAGACTTTTGCATTGTGAATTACTTTTACTTATGGTGTTGTGTTGTTGCTATGGACCGTACGGAAACTTATTAGACACAAGTGTACAGTACTGCCCTGGATGTGAGCTGTAAAACGCTTGTCTCACAGTCTTCAGAGTGTTCGGGTTTACTCAGCAGGAGATGATTGGATAATAACTTCACCCGCCGGAGTCCCTCTTTTTTTTCCAGCCTGGTTTGTCCAAGTTCCGTAAAAGCTCCAATATCGCTACCACAGTGATCGCTATAGCATATCTACGCTCGCCGAACACTTTGGGCACACCATGGATAACACAACGTACCGATACTCGATCTCGATTGGTGACGGCAATGTCAACTGCAACAACGTGACGAATAGTCATAACAATACCGTGAACAATATCATAGCCGATGAGAATCCTGAAATAATGAAGTGGCTCTCGCCACTCGACACCAGGGGAAGGCATCACGATGTGCGCATAGACAGGGTCGATGGTGTGGGGAATTGGCTTTTAGAAACAAATGAGTTTCGGGAGTGGAGGAGTTATGAAGGCGGGGCAGATAAGGCTGTCTTATGTTGCTACGGGAATCCTGGAGTCGGGAAAACATATCTAAGGCGAGTTCCTAGTCCATCTGAAAAAAGTAGGGATAGTTACCGACAGCCGGCAATATTAGTTCCTTAGTTATCGATGACCTGTGCGACGGAGCTTGTTCAGAAGAAATTGCAATCGCGATGTTCTACTGCGACTTCCGCGACCAGAGGGAGCAGACAGCTGCCAACATCGTCGGAGCCATCCTTAAGCAACTGGTAGTTAGAGGGGAAGTGCTTGAGCACGTGCAAAAGGCATTTCAGAAGGCGAAAAAGGAGGTCGGCGGTCGAGGTCTGCGGCTTCCGGATATGGTGCAGATGCTGAAGCAGGCTATTGCCACATTGCCCCGAGTGTTTATTTGTATTGATGCTCTGGATGAGTGTCTCCCTAAGCATCTACTGGGGCTTCTTGAATCACTAAAGGACATCCTTCAGGGGTCACCGGGGACGCGAATGTTTTTCACCGGGAGGGCTCAGGTTAGAGCCGAAATTGCGGGATATTTCACCACTAGTGTTATAGTACCGATTAGCCCGAAGATGCACGACATAGTGAGATATTTGGAGAAGAAGTTGGAGATGGATACCGAGAGTGACGCAATGTCCGACGCTTTGCGAGCGGACATCCTGAGAGTTATTCCACAAAAAATCTCTGGAATGTGTGTAGCGGAATCCTTAGTTTTTATCCCATTCATAATCTTACATTGACTAACCACGGTGTTTAGATTCCTCCTTGTCTCGCTAGCCATCGACGCAATCCTAGGAGGGATTACCGTCTCAGAGAGGAAGCGAAAGTTGGACGAGATGACCAGGGGCAATCATTTGGGGGATGTGTATGGCACAACTCTTGAACGAATAAAGGCCCAGAAGGGCAGCAGATCCAGACTCGGGATGGACACCCTGATGTGGGTATCGAATTCGGAGCGACCGTTGGGGGCTAGCGAGCTATGCCATGCCTTAGGAGTAAGGATGGGATCCACGGATCTGGATGTTGAAAACGTTCCTACAATTCGGGCCCTGATAGGATGTTCTCTTGGGCTCATCACAATTGAGGCATCCTCCTCCATCGTCCGGCTTGTCCACTTCACTTTGCAAGAGTATTTATCCAGCAATCCAAGCCTGTTTCAAAGCCCGCACTCGATGATGGCAGAGGTTTGCTTGATGTACCTCAATTTTCGTTGCGTCCGGGAACTTTGTCCAACTCTTGTTTCGGCCCTACCGATAGTCCCCTTTATTGAATATGCTTCTTGTTATTGGGGAAAGCATTTGGTGAAGGAGAAGACGGACAGAGCTACTCCGCTTGCGCTCCTACTCCTGATCGGGTATGAGGAGCATATAGCGTCTCGGCTTCTCCTTCTGCATTATCATGAGTCTTGGGATTTCCAATACTCATATTTTCAGATGTTTGTGTCTAAGGGCTTTACAGGGCTCCATGGAGCAGCATTTCACGGGATCGGGGAGGTAGTTCCTGCTCTATTGGCGACTAAAGAGTGGAGTATTAACGAAAGAGACAACAATGGTCGGGCGGCCCTTTCGTGGGCAGCTGTAGGAGGTCATGAGGATGTTGTAAATATACTACTGCAGCTGAGGGATATCGATCCCAATGTCGTAGACACCAAATATGGTCGAACGCCACTCTGGTGGGCTGCGGGGCGCGGGCATGAGGGAATAGTAAGAATGCTACTAGAACGAGGGGGTGTTAATCCCAACACCGCCGACGCCAAATATGGTCGAACACCACTATGGTGGGCTGCGAAGCGTGGGGATGAGGGAATGGTAAGAATCCTATTAAAGCAAGCGGATATTAATCCCAACATTGCAGACACCGAATTTGGCCGAACACCACTCTGGTGGGCTGCGGAGCGTGGGCATGAGGGAATAGTAAGAATGCTATTGGAACGAGCGGATGTTAATCCCAACACTGCACCCACCGAATTTGGCCGAACACCACTCTGGTGGGCTGCGGAGCGCGGGCATGTGGGAATAGTAAGAATGCTATTGAAGCGAGAGGATATCAATCCCAACACTGCAGACACCCAATATGGTCATACACCACTCCGGTGCGCTGCGGAGCGCAGCCATGAGGGAATGGTAAAATTACTATTACAGCAAGAGGATGTCGATCCCAACACTCCAGATACCAAATATGGTCGAACACCACTCTGGTGGACTGCGTGGCGCGGGTATGAGGGGGCAGCAAGAATGTTATTGGACAGAGCGGATATTAATCCCGACACCGCAGACACCGAGCATGGTTGGACACCGCTCCGGTGTGTTGCGGAGCGCGGGCACGAAGGAATAGTAAAATTGCTATTGGAGCGAGCGGATATTAATCCCAACACTCCAGATACAAGATATGGCCAAACACCGCTCTGGTGGGCTGCAGAGCGTGGGCATGAGGGGATAGTAAAAATGCTGTTGGAACGACGGGGTGTCAATCCCAACACCGCAGACACTGAATATGGCCGGGCACCGCTCTGGTGGGCTGCGGCGCGCGGGCATGAGGGGATAGTGAGAATGCTATTAGAACGAGAGGGTGTCAATCTCAACACCGCCGACACCCAATATGGTCAAACACCACTCTGGTGGGCTGCAGAGTGCGGGCATGAGGGAATAGTAAAATTACTATTGGAACAAGAGGATATCGATCCCAACACTCTAGATACCCGATATGGTCAAACACCATTCTTGCGGGCTGCGCAGCACGGGTGTGATGGAATAGTAAGGTTGCTATTGGAACGAGAGGATCTCAATCCTGACATACCCGGCCCCAACGGCGAAACAGCCCTTGACCTTGCCGCGTTTCACGAACATGCAGGTGTTGTGCGATTACTCTCCAAACCTTGGCCCTCCCTTCCTATCCTTGTCGATACCAGAAAGGCAGCAGACCTACGACGGAACACCCTGCCTCAGGAGAACCTCCTGAGCAACAGTAAGAAAAGAAAAATGCATCTCAGCGATGGTGGGGAACAGAGAAAGAAACACCAGGGAGCCCCCACCTAGGTCCCAGGCCTGCTCTCGAGCCCCCTCCTGCCTTTCCCGGAGGCCTACCTTTCACCGCCGAAGCCCCCAATACCCGACCCCTCCTCGCAACAGCGATTCTTCCCTCCGCCATGTTATCCTCCTTAGTTTTTCTCTTCTGTTTCCCCCTATCAGTCTTTCCTTATCACTACTCTCACTTCACACATGCTTGCTACATTATAATCCGCAGTGCATGTAGGCAATAATGCTACTACTCTCTGCTTAATACCTAAACACGAGCTCATGCGCGAGCGTGAATTGAAGGAGCTAACCCTTGGAGTCCCGTGGCCTCTAGTGCACAATCTCTACTCCCCTCCTTTTCCTTTTCCTCTTTCGCGTCTTTATTTTCTTTCCGTCTCTCACTCACACCTATGCAGTTCAACACCGTTTATCATCTCTCATTAGACAACCCATTTTTCTTCATTTTTCTTCTCTAGATAACCTTACTTTCATGGGCCCTATGCCCTAGAGATGCATTATACCTTCCCCCTCTGTATTTCTTACCAATCTGCCCTTGACAATGTATGATATTTGTGTAGCTTTGCTGCGTGGGGTCGTATTTGTACGCTGATGTCTTATATGATTATGAGTCTTACTGGTTTGCAATAGGTGCGCTGACTTTTAAGTGATTGCCACCCCTGCGGGTAGTATGATACGTTTATCCAACGTGAGGAAGGAACTAAGTAAACATAGCAGACTTCACCTATTCCTTAATAATATAATATAGCACCCGGTTAGCTAGCTGGCGACATGAGTGAGAAGCAGAACATGATACCTCCTGAATATGGAAGTCTTTGTGGTGACCAGTCGGAGAATTAATTATATACCTCGGAAGGATCAGAAATCACCCTGGAATTCTTAAAAGAAGTTTTGCTACTCGACCATCATGATGTACTCGAGTACTGATACCTATATCTACAACTAATCCCCATGATCCAGGAAATCACCGTGAATCTTGGATCTCCTTATTCATTCCTTCCTTGCTTGCATAGCCGGATATAACTAGACCTCTTCCAGATCGGGGACTACCGGTCTAGTAAAGCGACCCGGGGCGGTCTCCTTCTCAAAGTATATATACAAAACACAACGGCTGATTCCTGTAGAGCATAAGCTGAGAGAATATGTTTCTATCAGGTTGATGGTTCGGGGGTGGGGGGTATGGCAGGGTGGATGCTAGTGGGTGATGGGACTGGGCATGAACTAAGGCCAAACGGACCGGCGAAATGCTGTATAAAACAAAAAGCTCCTTCCCACTCCAGGCACTCCTGAAAAAAGACTCATCGAGTAATACTCCACCAACCTCTTAGCAGATACGTTCTGTTACTTCGCTCCGTTTCCATTTAATCCAGGCCGCCGGTTCAAGAGTTGAGATTTTATTCAAAATTAACGCCATGCCCCGGCTAGTGGCACCCGATATGAAAGTTGGACACAATATCCTAAATTGGATCCCTCATATCGTAGGTCATCTACATGAATTGCACCGGTACTGTAAGCTAGTGTTCCCTAGAGTCATACCCTATCACTCGCAAAGCTCCTAACCGATAACCACGCCTCGCCACGCTATGCCAGGCATAGTGACGATGGGCATTTCTAACCCTACCGAACGAACGCTCGAACGGGTGCAACAACGCAACGGTGATGTGACCACTCCCCCGAATCCTTCGAGGGGGCGGCGAGTCCTGGTACAGTCACTAGACATAAGTCTTGGTGATTGCTGAATTGTGAGACACACCCGTGTATCCAAGGGGTATTTAGCAAAAGGCTGATAATGGCATTTCGATGGTAGAACAAAGCGAAGAATTAAACATAAAATGTTAGTTTAGTAGTAAAGCTGTAAGAATGCATGTAGTATGATACCCCATACGTGATTTTCCACTGTGGTGGGGCTGGGGGGTGTCGGACTTGGATTATCTCGCTTAGTCCTCGCTGACTAAGCGATCACCAAGACTTATGTCTAGTGACTGTATAATCCGCGGTGGAATCAACGGCGGGAGGGAACGAACGCTGTGTCTGCCGGCGAGTCCGTTACACCCCGGTAAAGCTCGGTTAGCAGAGCTGGTGCGGATCTTCCGGGCCGGATGAAGGATCGGGCTGAGGTGTTGGCGGTTAGTTGGGCCTGTTGACGGAGAGGAGTACTAATGTTGTCAGCTGTAGGGATTGAACGAGACGACCCTCCCCCGCTGCTACGTGGGATTTCGCTATAGAGTGATATCGTGGTATACTGCTAGCGCGAGTTCGCAAAGTGTAGTCTGGCCCTGGCTGTGAAATCGCCCCTGTGCATGACTGAGCCTGAAGGGGGTAAAATGGGAGAGGTTGATTTCATGAGGTGTATCTTCTCCTGATTTCCTCCTATCACCTACGACCAGGAAAGTTGGGGAATAAGGGCCTGGGAGTGTGGGTATAATAGCATGGACCCTCTCGAGACCTCAAGGGTGAGTATCTGGTTTGATAGGGAATGGGGTATTGCTGTCTGCTGTCCATTAGTATTTTATATAAAAAGTGTTAATAACTAATAATATGTAGCCTCATGGATATAGGAGGATTTTGGTCTTATTCTACCCGTAACGAAGTTATGGCAATTGTACTTGTGGAAAGATTTCAGCTTGGATGATGATGGCGAGAGTCCATTGAGGGGGCATTTCTTGGGTCGGGATTGGAAGGATTTATAACTGGTTAAAGTTTCTGATCAGCCGTCTAAGGGTCTTATCGTAGTTTAACAAACTTTATCTAAATATGAAATTGTTATTTTATGATACTTGTAAAATTTTTATCAATACTTTATCAAGGGGGTTAAACAAGGTTATGCTCGTGGCTGTTTGTCACGTTGGGTAAAGCCCAAACTGCCTTGACTGCATAGTGCGTTTGGCCCGCCGTACTATGGGATAAATTCTTGGAGCACTGTACCGGTACGTTTCCTGGAGTTGTAGAAGTATGGGTTGCCCCTCTATCCGAATCTTACTGGCGGAGATAGGTGATCTGGGGCTCATGTCTCACAGTCATCAGTGTGTGGGTGTTCACTGAGCAGGAGATGATTGGATAGTAATTTCAGCCGTTAGTGTCCCTCATTTTTTCAGCCTGGTTTGTCCAATTCCGTAAAAGCTCCAATATCGCCACAACAGTTATCGCTACAGCATAGCTACGCTCGCCGAACACTATGGACACACCATGGATAACACAACATCAATGTCAACTGCAATAATGTGACTAGTCATAACAATACCTTCAAGGTGAACAATACCATAGCCAATGAGAACCCAGAAATAATGAAGTGGCTCTCGCCACTCGACCCTAAGGAGGTACAAGTGCCATGGGTGATGTTTTCACACAAGCACTGTCACCGTTACAATCCCAGTGATTGAAATTATTACTTGTCACTGACACCACATTTTGGTGATCTGACGAATTATACACTGATCCTACCTTTTGCCACCTGCTTCATTTATGTTTTAGTATTTGTGCTGGAACTCCATTGCAATAGCAAAGACGGCAAAATACGAACGTCTTCTCGAGGAGAACAGGTTGTTAAAGGGTAAGCTCCAGAAAGCGGAGAGTGAGTTGGAGGTGTGGAGGAAAGGCAACAGTTTCACTACCGATCGGGGTAGGGTGCCTATGAGCCCGAGGTCGCCGTCCCGGGATGAGGAGAGATTTTCAAGGGAAGTCTCTAGGAAGAGGAAGCTGAACTGCTTGGACGATATGGTTGCCCAGGTGGGAGATGGAGGAAAGAGAAGAAGGTTGGGGAATGCCAGAGACCCAGAAAAAGAGGGTACAATGAGGCTGCCAGCAATGATTAAAGTAGGTGGTATGCAGTGGGAGGATGGGATTGGAGGAGTGGAGAGGGCATTGGAAGAGGCGGGGATTGTGATTTGTGAGGGAATGAGGTGGTTGGTTCCTGAGAGTGAGCTAGCAAAAAGAAAGGATGGTGGCTTATTGTCATCAACTGTGGTGGTGAAGGTTAGGGGTGTGGATATGGTGGGGCAACTGTGCCGCTCTGGCTTATGGGTTGGAGGGTATTGGTGCTCAGTACGAAGGTATGTGGCGGTACCACTGAAGAAAAAGGAGGTAGGTTGGGTTCGTGTGGTGGGGAAGGTGATGGAGGGGGTTGAGAAAATGGAGCACCGCGCACTGGGTAAGCTGGAGAAGATAGTTGGCAGGGACAGGTACGAGGAGATGGTGGGGATGATGAAGGAGGCGAGGACGGAGGTGAGGAAGTTGGCGAATGATCGGTCACCAGAGGTGGGGAAGGGTAAGAGGGTGGGGATTGATGAAATGGGCATTGCGAAGGAGGTGTCGAGGTTGGTGGAAAAGGAGGTAGGACAGTTAATGGAGTTTGTAGGGGAGCAGTTGAGCGGGATAGAGGAGAGGCTAAAGAAAGGGGTTAATTTCTGGGCCAGTGAAATAAGCAGTGTGGAGGAAGAAGTGGGAATGGTGGATGAGAGGTTGAGGGTGCTGGTGACTGAGTCGGGAGGATTGAGGGCGGGTCTGGCCGGGAGTAGAGGCAGAGGTAGAGGAAGATGAGGGCTACATTGTTTTGAATTTTATGCAACGTCTGGGTTAGGGACCATAGGCAGTTTTAGTTAGGAGTACTGTATGCTTTAGAGTAGCTTGGTAGCCGAGAATAAAAAAGTTTATAAAAAAAAAGAAATGTTTTCGGACACACCAAGGTGGCTTACTAGCAAAAAAATGGTAAAATTTGGTGAGGTCACAAAGTCGTGTGTGGGAAAACATTTGTTTTTTATAAAAAGATTTATTCTCCGGCTACCAAGCTACTCTAAAGCATACGGCAATACCTATCTAAACTGCTTACAGTCCCTAACCCAGACCTTGTGTAAGAATCTTAAAGAATGTAGCCCTATATCCTCTTTCTCTACCCCTGCCCCTACTCCCTGCCAGACCCGCCCTCAATCCTCCCGACTCAGTCACCAGCACCCTCAACTTCTCATCCACTATTCCCACCTCCTCCTCCATACTGCTTATCCAACCGGCCAAGAAATTTACCCCTTTCTTCAGCCTCTCCTCTATTCCGCTCAGCCGTTTCCCTTCCTACTTTATCAACACCCCCACCTCTTTCTCCACCAACCTCGACACCTCCCTCACGATGCCTTTCTCATCTATTCCCACCCCCTTACCCTTCCCCACCTCTGGTGTCCTCTCGTTCGCCTACTTGTGAACCTTCATCTTTGTTCCCTTTATCAACTCCACCACCTTCTCGTGCTTGTCCCTGCCAACTATTCTTTCTACCTTCCCAAGTGCACGGTGTTCCATCTTCTCCACCCCTTCCATCACCTTCCCCACGACTTGAACCCAACCTGGCTTCTTCTTCTTCGGCGGTACAATCACGTACCCTCTGGTCGAGCACCAATGCCCACCAACCCATAGGCCAGTGCAGCACAGTTGCCCTGCCATATCAGCTCCCCTAACCCTCGCCACCACAGTTGACAACAAGCCACATTCTACTCTTTTTACTAGTTCACCCTCAGGAACCAACCACCTTGTCCCCTCACAAATAACAATGCTCGGGCAACCATATTGTCCAAGCAGTTCATGTTCCTCTTCCTCGAAACTTGCCTTGGAAATCTCTCTTTGTCCGGGGATGGCGACCTCAGAGTCATGCTCACACCTCCAACTCATTCTCCACTTGCCAGAGCTTACCCTTTAACAACCTGTTCTCCTCAAGAAGACATTCGTATTTCACTATCGTTGCCATCGCAATGGAGTTCCAGCTAACAAGAACTAAAAAGTAAATGAAGCTGGTCGCAAAAGGTGGGATCACTAGATAATTGGTCAGAAACCCACAATGTTGGTTGTGTGACAAGTAAGAATTTCAATCACTGGGATTATAACAGAAACGGGGCATGTGTGTGAAAACACTTTTTTCGTGTATGGGTACTATTCTCTTTGAGTTTTCCGTGGCCTCACCAGGCTCGTCTGCCCCATCTGCGCTGCAGTTTCCCAGCTAGGCACACCCAACTTAAGGATCCGGCATAAGCCCCCAACATGCTGAAAATACAAGGTGATCAGGCCCGCCACGTCAGTTACTGCGTTTAGCTACAGCATTCTCAGCCCACCCGCTAAGCTCCGTGTCTCTTACCTACCCCCCCGTGCCTCATACCCACCAGTAGTCCCCAAAATCCTGCAACTTCACTTGTCAAACCATAAACCCCCTTTTCCTTCTCCCAAGTGGTACAATGGCAGGAAGCATACACTAACCTGCATACCAGGCGGTCGACCCAAACCCATCTTTCACCACAATCAAACTCCTGATCAACTAGCCTAGCCACATGTGCAAGCTAATCTCGGCGACAGCGACAAAAAAGGTGCATGGTGAAAAGAGCGCCTGACTTGCTGCGGTGGACCTGTACCCTCTACTCACACATACCGAAAACAAAAAAAAAACAAAAAAAAACAAAAACTCCACTTTATTCCAAGTCCTCCAACTCAAACCAATGAGGGCTCACCAACTCTGAGCTCGTCAAGCTACACTCAGTCAGGCGCCTTCGAATGACGCCACCTCACCAGCCACCTCCCTCTTCTTTCTGTCACCATGAGAAAAGCTGGCCTTGCCAGAGAGCCTCTTTCCTCTCATTTAGCCCACCTGCTAAGGCCTGGTCAGTAAATCTATCATGCTGGACATCAATAACCAATAGGTAGGGAATGTATAAACAAGGCAAGCTATCCAACCTGACAGCCCAAGCCTTAATCAATACAAACCCCAAAGATCATGCAAAGACAATCCATTAACAGATGCTGTGAACACCGCCCTGACACCTGATCTATCAGCGAAGCCCTATCAGATATCACCAACACTACTTCAATCCAACCTGACCGAAGCGCTATCAGCAAAATCATCAAAGAAAGAAGCCTCAAGTAAAAGGTTATCATGATGTGCCCAAACCATCAACTCGTAGATAGCCAACTACTGTAGCACTGCTCCAGTAAAGACATGAAGCCATTGCGAGAGGAACACCATGGACCATGATAGGCCCACCTGCCAAAAGTGATATGTCACAAGAGGTTAGGAGTAGGTTGTAAGAGCAATTGAGGATGTACATGCGAAAAGATTTTTCTTTTTTTTATAAACTTTTTTATTCTTGGCTGCCAAGCTACTTTAAAGCGTACGGCACTCCTAACTAAAACTGCCTACAGTCCCTAACCCAGACCTTACATAAAATTCAAAAGAATGTAGCCCTCATCTTCCTCTACCTCTGCCTCTACTCCCTGCCAGACCGGCCCTCAATCCTCCCGACTCAGTCACCAGCACCCTCAACCTCTCATCCACCATTCCCACTTCTTCCTCCACACTGCTTATTTCACTGGCCCAGAAATTAACCCCTTTC
>Ga0307510_10001470_pt1 | contig 25996 bp, 17 predicted proteins | sample 12_EM_MG_FD_207224 | JGI IMG/M metagenome (GOLD analysis project Ga0307510, IMG submission 207224) | Populus trichocarpa ectomycorrhiza microbial communities from riparian zone in the Pacific Northwest, United States - 12_EM | ecosystem: Host-associated > Plants > Roots > Unclassified | place... | reverse complement strand
AGATCCCGCAGAGACAACTACGAGCCTTGTCCCGCGGACAGTGCGCGTTTCTGTCGGCCCATCTGGATTGAGCAGCGGGTTGGGCGAAAAAGAAACGCCTGTGGCGCGATTCTCGCTTGAAGTGGGATTTGATGAGGCGCTGCCTCAAATAGAGATGGTAAAATGCTAGTTGGAATACGTACTTGTCGAATGTCACATGCTTCACGTGCACGCCGGTGACTACGTGGAGGTTCGGACGTGTCTCTTTGAGAGGGTAGATCATATTGTGGGGTACATCGGAGCGAAGACCAGTCTCTCCGTCTATCCACCTGCTCGTAAAGTACAAGAATCAACTCACCCAGACATGTGCGCGTGAGGGAGGTTTATGCACGTACTTGGGCCATTTCTGAGAAAGTGCGTCATTGCAAGTGATCATGTAAAAGACACATGAGAGGGCAACCGGCAGCGGGAAGTATACAGTAGTATGCCTACAGTATACACATTAATTGTTTTGAGATCGTTCGTATCGGTGTCGGGTGGCTCCCGGGTGCGAGCGGGATCAAGCTCGCCGACAACCTGCAGGTACTGATGTCCAAAGTCGAGGAAAATCGAACTGCTGGAGACCTTGAGCGGTCCATCAGTCCCATGCGTTGGCGCGTCTCTGGCAACTTGATACGTCTCGGTCTGCGAGTAAGCAGGCGCGCGCCAGCCATATGAGATACAAATCTCGGAGAGGAGGGATAAAAGTGCCCCGAGTTCGCCATGACAAGCACCCAACTGACCTTTTTGAGGAGCGGAATGAGGTCGTCGGAACCCCATCCAGGATTCCCGTGCACCGTCTTCCAGTCATCGTAGTCGGAGGCACTCGCACGGACATATTGCATGACTGTCCGACAAAACGGGATAAGGCAGTTTTCATCCATCCATGGGCGTCTCGAAGTCAGCCATCGTCATGTTTTGTTTCCTCGTTCTGAGAGGAAAGGAACGGAACACGGAGCGGGAAGAAACGCACAGTTGATGCTGCCTCCGCCTCCCAGACATTGTCCGGTATGTACGATCGCCGAGCGGCCTCCGAGCGCCGCGCTTGGACGACTTTCGTGCTTGCGCACAGTGCGCGAGCCCGGCAAAAGGTGTGAGCGGCACTGCATGGGGTGCATGTGCGCCGGATCATTGTAGGTTGTTGGGCCCGCCTCCAGAACGAGGATACGTAGGTCTGGGTCCGCCATCGCGAGACGGCTCGCGATGACACAGCCAGCGGTTCCGCCTACCACGGGTGCATCCTCTCGATCAGAAGAGTGAGAAGAGTGAGCGAGGATGTCGCACCGCCCGCTATGATGATGTCGTATTCCTCGTTGATTGTGGTGGGAGTCGACATCGTGTCTTTTCCCTCACAGACTTGGCCGGGTGGAGAAACACCAGCGGGCTGAGAAGAGTTGCAGGTGGGTCTAGCGCCTCGGCCTGGGGTGACTAAAAAATATTACCAATTTGGGTTAATAGTTAGAGCCCATAAGTTAAGTCATGAGCCATCATGAGGGGTTGATCGGTATGAATGCGATAACGGCTATTAGCCCCACATGAGGCTCAACCCGTAAGGGCACGATATAAAACCGTCATATAGGAGTCTAGGTCCTCCAAGATGAGAAATTCAAAAAGGTGACGCCCCAAAGAGGAAACGTTCGCATGAGGCACGTGACGCTTCGAACCGCGCAACTCAACGGAAAATGACTTGGGTGGCGATGCTCTCGGACTGCGATTTGCAAACTCGCGGTGAGTGCCCAAAATCGCGTCTTAGCAGCTTGAAATACCCCTGCGTTATCAGCTTTTGCTTCTTGTGAAGATTGTTTCTTGGTTCTTTCTCTACAAGAGGATGCCCCAAAGGCGACCTCCACATGTCTACATACACCATACACCGTATAATCCACAGTAAATTGGTGCTAGCGTTGCCAGTGCCATTCCCGAGCCGCATATGTCCCTATACTTCAATCGTACACCACAAATGCAACAAGAAAAGCATCGAGTTGAGTTGTACGGATGAGCGGCCCTTCTCAGGCGACACCCTTGATGCCAAGCTCCTCCGCGAAGATCACGGCCGCTTTCTCCCCGATGAGCAGCGCCGTCGAGTACGTGTTCGCACCGACGTTGGATGGACCGATGGACAGGTCCGCAATTTTGAGTCCCTGGACTCCATACACACTGAGGCAGGGATCGACGACACCGCCTCGTTCGCGAGGTTTCATCCCGCAAGTGCCGAGCTATTACAGTCCAATTGGAGAGACGGGAATTCGTTAGCATACTACCCCGACACACGCGCTCGCATAAAAAACGAGACGAGGGAGGAGAGAGGGATTGGGGACTCACCGAATGCCAGCATGTGCTCACTAAGTAAACGTCAAGGAAGAAATTTTCATCAGTGTCGAGAGAAAAAAACAAGGAAAGCCTCGCGCACCCATTTTGCGCACGTACGCATCGAGCGCGCGCTCGTCCTCTTCCGAGTATACGATCCGCGGCGTATCAAACGCGACAGGACCCTCGGCGTGTGCAACTACCGACGCGGGACTACCCGGCGCGAATGCTGGGTGAAGCGGTGCGGGCTCGCCTCGGAAGTGAGGCATGCGGCGCGCGATCTCGCGCGAGAACTTGTAACCCCACGCGAGGACCTTCACGTCTGCCAGCCTGCGCATAGAAAGGGGTGTGTGTGTCAGAGACGAGCGCGAGGTGTTAAATGTGGGAGATGGTATGCTGACGATTCGAGGAAGCCGGGGACAAAGTCGAGTGGGGCCGAGACATCGTCGGCGTGAGTGATATGCGCGTAGCCGCGCAAGACGGGGTATTCCTGCATTGGTGGGTGGACGTGGGAAGTGTCAGGTGTGGTGGGCCTCTATCAGTGTGGTAGGTGCCTTCGTGCTCACCAACATATGGGTCATCGTGAAATATTTGCGTCGCGGAACCAGCGTCGGATCACCGACCAACCTAGATACGTCATAGGAATCAATCGACACCGAACGTGATCAACGGTGAGCAGAGTCAATCCACGCACGCAGATAATATCCCCAGCCAAATTACAGGCTTGTCGGAAGCCTTGGCATGGTGAGAATCCCAGACCTCTTTGAACTCGGGTCCGAACTGTGGTAACTCGGACGGATCAGGGCGCCACTTGATGCCTGCTTCGAGACCGCTGACCGCCATAGTCAGTCAAAGCTGAAAAAGAGACGGAGAAGTAAAGTATGTTGGCGCACGTGTGCGTTATGAGCCCTTTCCCCGTTTTTGCGAATTCATCCCTGGCGGCTAAGACGCAAAATGTCACCCCCGTGAATCACGATTAATCGTGAAGGGGAACGCACCGGCGACGGCGTTCTCGTCGTTGCCGTAAATCGCATCGAGAGTCTGGGCCTCATCTGCCGCAAAGTACGGAGCGAACATGATGTTGTGATCTAGGCAAGTCCAACAGTCAGCAACGTGGACCGGCACCCATAACTGTCGCTCGACGAACCATTGTAATTCTCGCCAACCCCAGGCAAGTCGACCCTTTGCTTCACTCCAACAGCCTCTAGGACGTCCTTGCGGCCGAGTCCAGAGCGCTCCAGTATGCCCGGAGTGCCGAGAGACCCAGAAGAGAGGACTACGAGCTTTGTCCCGCGCACGGTGCGCGTTTCCGCTGGACCATCTGGATGAAATAGCGGGTTGGGAGCAAAGGCAACACCTGTAGCGCGGTTTTGGCTGGTGGTGAGAGTTTGATGAGTCTCTGCCGTAATGTGTGGGCCAATCGAAAGGCGTACTCGTCAAATGTCACGTGCTTCACGTGTATGCCCGTAACTACGTGAAGATTCGGACGCGTCTCTTTGAGGGGATATATCATGCTATGTGGCACATCGGAGCGATTACCCGTCTCTGCGTCTATCCACCTGAACGTAAAAGTCCGGAAAATCAGCTCAGCTGACCATGGGCATATGAAGGAGCTTGTGCACGAACTTGGGCCATCTCTGGGTGAGCGCGAGGTATGTCAAGTATCATGCCAAAGACTCATGAGATGGTGATAGGAGCAGGCGATACTGGGAACAACCCACAGTATACACATTGACGGTTTTGAGGTCGTTCGTATCAGTGTCGGCACTGTCGGGCGGCGTTCGGGCACGGGCGGGATCAAGCGCGCTCGCAACTTGCAGGAATTGATCACCAAAGTCGAGAGTTGTCACACCTTTGGAGGCCTTGAGCGGGCCATCAGTGCCGTGCGTTTCCGGCGCGCTGCTGGCAACTTGGTACGTCTCCGCCTACGAGCAGCCATCGCACACTTAAGTTACAAATCCCAAAGAAGGAAAAGGGAAAACGAGTCCCGAGTCCGCTCCAAACTTACCTTCCTGAGGAACGGAATGAGGTCTTCCGAGCCCCACCCGGGGTTCTCGTGCACCGTCTTCCACGCATCGTAGTCGGAAGCGCTCGCGCGCGTGTACTGCATGACTGTTCACAGTAACAAAACGGATATAGGCATTTTACGTCCATTCATCCGGGCCTCGACGTCAGCCGTCATCGTCATCACCTTCTTTGTTTTCCGATCCGAAAAGATCGGAGAATGGAGAGAGGGGTGAGATGGTGAAGGGTGGAAGAAACGCACAGTTGACACTGCCTCCACCGCCTAGACACTGCCCCGTCTGTACGATCGTGGAGCGCCCCCCGAGCGCCGCGCTCGGGCGGCTCTCGTGCCCGCGTACGGTTCGCGAGCCTGGCATGATGTGCGACAGGAAGAGCGCTGGGTGCATGTGCGCCGGATCGTTGTACGTTGTAGGGCCCGCCTCGAGTACAAGGATGCGCAGGTCTGGGTCCGCCGTCGCGAGACGGCCTGCGACGACGCAGCCAGCAGTGCCGCCTATCACGCGCGCGTCCTCTCCGTTAGGGGTAAGAGGAAGGGGATGAGAGCGAGAATAGCGCACCGCCTGCGATGATAATGTCGTATTCGTCGTTGATTGTGGTGGGAGAAGACATCGTACCCTTACTTTGGCAAACTTGACCAGTTTGCAGCCGGGTTAAGAGGGATTGCAGATTGATTTAGCGCCCCCGACACAGCTTCCACTGACTAAAGGACATTACTAAGTTGGGTAAATCGTTTGAGCTAATGAATGCAGGAAAGCGGTGAGTAATGGTGCATCTCATTTCGATGATTTTGATGATCACTCCCGCGGGAATGGACTGATTTACCGGTCATCAATTCAGCCACACTTCTAATTAGGACCGACCTCAACCGGAACCAGCGCTCTAACCTCAGGGTATGAAACCATCAAAGGGGACGATAGATGCGCGAAAAGGAGGGAGCGAAAAAGACCGAGCGCGGAAATGCTACTGAGGCGACTCGGGCCGGGTGGGATTGATAAGGCGTACGCCTTGGAGTTCTATCAGATTTGATGCGGAGAAGCGTACCAGTTAGATGGAAATGACATGCATAGGAACTGGGTAAAACACAGCAACAGTAGTACTGGGACACAGCAGGAGGTTGATCAACTCAAAAAGTACTGTTGACGATGCTATAGCGACTTGGGGAAACACATGTCTAGGCGTACTCGACACCCAACTTTGATCTTCTCCTGCTTTACCCCCAAGTCAAGTGGCCCTCCCTTTGGCTGCACGAGCCGATGAAGAAACGGTGCCATTGGCCTTGGACGTCGTCGGGATTTGAGGTGCTTCGCTTGATGAGTCGTCTTCTTCATCGTCCATATGTTTCGCGCGCTAAAGACAGACGCCCAAGCCGTCAGCGCGCAAAGCATGAGAAGAGGTGGATACAGATCCAAGAGGACGTGTGTGCGAACCTTCATCGCTTCTGCCTCATTCGAGTAGTGGCGTCCTCGGGCCTTCAAAAACGCCTCGTGCTTCGCTAGAGCTGCCAGGATCAGATTCAGTAGATGAATCTCGATAAGATACAACGGCTAAACTAGGAACCTTCAGGGGACATGGGTTCATCATCGCTGCTTTCCTCCTCGACCTCGCCGCGCGGAACTTCGGAAGGGAGGCTAAAGCTCGTGCTGCGGCTCGAGCTGCCGCTGCTCGAACGTCCGGGCCGCTTTCCCGTGGAGAACGACGCACGCCGCGGAGATGAAGGCTCTATTGGTGATGGCGAAGCAGGGGGCGGTGAGGGGATGGATGGCGCCCCAAGCACGAACGACGGGATGTCTGTGACTGGGGCGTGAGTGAAAAGGAGTCAGGAGGGTAGATTGCACATACCACCCTCAACTTCGTCCAATTCAGCATTGTAGCGTACGTAGGGTGTCTTCGGCTCTGTGATCTTCATCTGGCTATCCTTCTGCATCTCGGTGAGGGCAATATTAGCCTCGTCCCATTGCAAGCTGCTTCGATGTCCAACATGGAGGCGTGTTAGAATTATTGTGGATTTAGTCAGAAATGGTTGCGATGGGGGAGATCAACGATGGAAAGGAGCGACATGTAACAGATATGGAAGATTTGGTGCGATACGTAGAATCGTGATGGGTGCGATCGCACATGATAGGAAACACGTGAGTTGCAAGTTGCGAGTGGAGCGAAGACAGATACAATATGCGGTATTCTTTTTAGATGACACAAGGTATAGACGAAAACGAGGACTGACTGTTGTGGCGCAACCCCCGGGGCAGGGGCTGCGTTCTTCAAAATACCTTTTGGCTTGGAAGTAGATGCGCTGCGCTTTGGCTGATTGAGGATTGGTGGATCCGTATAGGACATTTGTGAACTGCGAGGTTTCAGATGAGTGGTAAAGAGGGAGGGGTTGGATAGGTCCGGGCAAGAGATGATAAGGGGGCGAGGGTGATGTGGTCGCGCTATGAGTGGTAGCTACCCGCTCTCAGCCCAGTCAAGATCATCAGTGCCGCGTGCCGCATGCAACACCCGAGGCAACCGGCAACCCCGGCCCGCCGTCTCAACCCCTATGAGTCCCGAACTTGTCCAGGTCTCAGGCCACGATGCGTGACTGGACAATCGCTTTCGAAGCCCACCCCACGGATCGCGTCGCTGAATTGGTGCCATTAGTCCTCGTAAGACTAAAATGAGTCAGCAGACGGTAACATGCAGTACCGCACCCCGTGAAACGGACAGGAGCAACACCATCACCAGCCTTCCAAGTATTTTCTTCAGTTGAGGCGAAGTTCCTCGATTGATTGAATCTGGCCTGTTTTCCAGCCTATTCTCCGTGTTGCCACTGGACATTCCATCTTCAGTTCCCCGTTTCTGCCATGAATCCGAGGGGCTCCCGAAAAATTGCCGCCTCGGGGTAGAATTTTGACGGACAGGGTGTGTCGAATCAATATCGGCGGTAGGATGGAGTCTGCTTCTGAACTTCGCTGTCGCGCGATTTACCGTCAACGCGTCCGGGACAAGTCGAGGTGGGACGCCAAGAGAAAAACGGAATTTAGCTCGTGGGGTGTGGGAAACGCAGTAGACGACACTGCTTGCGCGCTAAAGTTTATCCTGCCTCGGCTGAGTCGGCTTCGTTTGTTCCATCAAATCGGCAAGAGGGGTCTCTGCAATAGCCTTTCTCCCACCCAAGGACGTAGGGCCATGAGCCTTTTTTTCTCGCAGGGATTTGTCCAGTTCATTTCGCCTTATTATGAAGTTGCTTTGTCCCCTCCCAGTGGAACTCGCTGCCAGCGCTTGCCTTGGTGGCATCATCACCTCTCATCCGAAAATCGGGACGTCTCGTTGCCAACTAGTTTACATTACGTCTAGGGGGATGTTTTCTTGTGCTCACTATTGGGAATCTTGTTTCGACGCATGATACGTGACGGGCACCAACGCACTATTGTCTATCTCTGATCTGCGTGTGGACCCCACATCAGCAAGATGACACGCAGCTGGAGTACTGGAACTTCTGGAGTTGCTGGGCAACTGGTCCCAGTCATCCCAGGCTGCGATCTCCTTTGATTCCACCCATTCCAGCCAACCTAGTCTTCCAGTGATGCGATCTGGGCCCAGGTCTCCCAGAAACAAGGAATTTTCTAGAAATGAGGATTTTCCTATTGGTTCCACCAACGCCATGTGGAGTGAAGGCTTCCACCAGTGCCATGTTAGTTCCACCAGCACCATGTGGAGTGTCGGCTTTCCCTGTCATTGTAGTACTGAGGTACCATGTCTGAGATATCACTGCATAAAGATTCCTTCAAGTGTGGTGTAATTTATAACATGTCAACAGTGGATGTATACGCTCCACCCCGCAGTTGCTGCCATTTTGGTACTCAGCCTGTAGCGATGCACCATAACTTACTCCCTGCTGGTGAGCTTGGCAATGTTGGCAAGTTCTGAGACTTGCCCAGGGTCTTCAACGATGGTGTTGATGCTGCATGTGTGTGTGGTGTACCCTTGCATGTCGCAATGACAAGGCTGTGCCGTTTGAGCAAGAGGACAGGCATTTGTGCAGGCAGGTCATCATGTAGTGTACTGTGGGCTGTGGCTGTCGCGGCACGGTGCTTTTGGTGTTGGTGGCCACAGTGTTGTGGTGATGATAGCAGTGATAGCGAAGGTGATAATGGCAGATGTTGGCAGCAGTGGCAACAACGACTTGAGAAGTCGCATTGCTGAGGTGGGGTGATGTGACGGCTATGTATGATGGTAACGGAGCAAGGGTGTACGTGGCCAATAATGCCGGCACCAGCGCAACCGCTGAACAGGCCCACATGTAGGCTGCGCTGTAGGGCAGATGAGAACACAAGCCTGGCACGGCCATGAAGGCTGACACAGATACAAAGGAAGTCGGACCCCCAGGCCTTGAAATGCACGGATGAGGGGAGTGCTTCCAGCCTGGGTGCTGCACTTGCCATGGCCAAGGGCACCACTGGCATCGGATCTGCTGGCGGGGCTGATAAAGCCACCATTGCAGCATCTGAGGCATTGAGGCCCTGGGCGTATGGCAAAGCAGGAGGGGAGGGCAAGTGTGAAACGTCACCACAAGGTGAGGCCTGACACCGGGTTGACACACCGCTGCAAGAGGGCGAGCAAGTGCCCATTGAGTTGGGGAGGATGCATCGCGAGGGTCACTGATGGGTTGGGGCCTGCAGCAGGAGGGACCTGTCAGGACACAGAAATAATGCGACCCAATGAAGGGTACTCACCTCTGAAGACCACAGAGGAAGGGGCACATCGTGACACGGGAAGACAGCGACCTTGCAAGGGGCGCTGATGCACTGGGGCCCACAGAGAATGGGCAACAGTGCGACCAAATGAAGGGCACTCACCTGAGTCAACTCTGGAGGCCACAGATGAGGCAATATGTTGCGACACGGTAAAAAGGTGACCTTGCGAGGGGCACTGATGCATGGAAAGAAGTGGCTGAGTGAGGGGTACATACAATCTGAAGACTGCAGAGGGAGGGACACATCAGGACACAGAAAGATAGTGAATTGACAAGGGTACTCACTGTCTGGACTGCAGAAGGAGGGACATGTCAGGGTACGGAAAGAAAGTGACTGAGTGATGGGCACTCATGAGGGAGCGACTGCAGAGTGAGGGTCTTGTGGATGAGTGCAGACAGGTAGTCTGTACAAGTTCTGTATGGTGGAGAGACTATTGAATTGCACACTTCAAAGCTTCACACATGACTGCAACGAACCACAAGCCACATGACTTGGATTTGGATCAACAAACACTCAACAAACAGACTGTGAGCCCTGCTTACCAATTGCTGTTGGTTTATTGAACTAAGTTCTTTTCAGTGTTGGTGTTGTCTTTTCCACATTGCGATGATGACCCACTCTCTGACTTTGATATCTACACTCTTGATAGCTCCAATATTGATGGGAATTCTGAGAATGTGGAAGAATCCTGCTGACTTTTTGGAGAAAATGGCCATTGGAGTAAACTCACTGTCGCTCTAGTTTGCATGGACATAACCCAGTTTCATTTACAGTGACCAAGTTGGAAAAGTGCTGGTCCCCCTGTTATGTTGGTCCCTCCTCAATCAAGGTAAATCACTCTGGTAGTTCTGAAGGACATTAACCCAGTTTTATTGACAGAGTCCTTGGAGGGTAGCCAGTCCCCCCACTGGTCCCACTGTTGGTTCTCTTGTTGGTCTCCCCCGTTGGTCCCTCCTCATTCCAGGTAAAATCACTCTGGTAGTTCTGAAGGACATTAACCCAGTTTTTGTTCACAGAGTCCTTGGAATGGAGCCGGCCCCCCACTAGTCTGTCAGTCCCACTGTTGGTCCCACTGTTGGTTCCTCCTCAATCCAAGTAAATCACTCTGGTCGCTCTGGTGTCAACTGGTGAGAGTTGGAAATCTTTATAGTTTGAGATTCCATGCTAATATTGGGGTGGTTCTTTTTATTTTTTTGTTACAGCTTTTTGCTGCGCTTCACAAATGGAGGAGCAGGGTCCACAAACCTGTTGACTTTACCACAGGTACCCTTGATAACATCCATATGGGACATGTCCCTTTTTACTGTTGCCTATTAGCACCAATATAACTGTTTTGTTCAAAGAGATGATGTGTGATTATGTGCAAATATCCAGATCTACTGGTAATTCCACTGGACATCCTGAATTATGAACTCACACTGGAGCCAGGTGGATATTCTGGTACTACAATGTGAATCTGGGACATTGCTATTCTTCTGGTTTGATGTCATATTCTGGATCTATGTTGCTGATCTGGCTCTATGAGCCAAAACTGGAAGGCTGGCCCCAGAATGTCATTAAAAGTCTGGGCTAGTCTTCTGGATCCAGACAGACTGGGAACCAGCTGGATCTGCTGGGAGAGCTGGTCCCAGCATATCCAGTGACTTGTCATCTTGCTGATGCCACTGGCACGAACTGAGGAATCATGCAGCCTACAATATCCGTTGCGTACTTGGGTTTCACCACTGTGCCCTAGTGGTCGACATGGGTGCTCCTCCTTTTTTCCGCGACAGGAGGTCGTGGGACGAAGAATGTTTCAATTCCCCGGCATTCCGTTGGCTCATCTGTTGTACATTTGCAGCGCTCAGAGAATTGCTGCCTCGTTCGAAATTGACAATCCTTTGACCTATATTCGGGAAATGATGGTCCTTCTCTCCTAGGTTGACGCTCAGAGTGATGCCGTCTCCGCATTTATTCCTTACCGCATTTCCCTTGGAAGAACTGCTTTCGAGGATGCCCACATAAAAAGGGGGGGAAGGATAACAATCGACCGTCTCCCCAAGTTGGGGCTCAAACCGCTACGTATGGACTCAAGGTCGACCTGGGAACGATCACAGATCATAAAAAGTGCATAAAGTAGGTGAGCGCCTTACAAGGTCTCCCAAGGACCACATGAATTCAAAGGCCTCACCAATTCGGGTTACGCAATACATTTAGCGTGTCATCCGGTCATGTCTCGCAAGACATGCCTAAATGTACCAGGGGACCACCAGATCGGGCGGGCTGATGCAATGGCCAGGCAAGACATTGCCCAATTCGCCCAAGACCGTACGAAAAGAAGAGGCAACTCCCTTGTATTCCGTTGGCCTTTCCGGTTACCTATTCCAAGATTAGTAGGGAACACATATTTATTTTGGTTTGTTTCTTTCCAACATGTCTTAATATTAAAATGCGTTTCATTCGTACTATCTGCGACCACCAAATTTAGGGGCCATGTACTGGGGCCTTCCAGGCGGCGGTAGCGGATCACCAACTGAACAACGACACTTCCGATAATTCTTCAGGTTAGCAGTCGGCGACGGATCATTCCCTAGTACTGTACCCCATCAGGTGCCCAACCCAAGAAAAAATCGTTTTATGGTGACTTAATATTGTATCTATCGGATAGCTAGATTCCTAAGGGCTTGCCACACGATGACGGTGGTCCGAAACAGGACTGAAGTCGTCTTATAACTAGGTGGAGGTTGCACTGCTTCCCCAATCTGGAAATACACGGTATAAAATGAGACAAGAATTATTTTTTTTCGTAGTTTATAACATGCCCTTATCCTTATCGACATGGGTACTCCCGGTCTCTCTTCTCTTCTCCTACATCAATACTGCAGTAGTATGAGGCACAAAACGCCCCAGATCATTTTTACTCCTTGCCTGTAGACCTGTACACGCATGTAGTGAGGGGTCACGAGCCGAAGAATGTTCCACTCTCGAGCTTGTACACTCAGCATACAGTGCTGCACTCTCGGATCGCTGCAGCAACAATCCGAGAATGCAGCACTGTATGCAGCCGTATTTGAAATTGATGGTGTTTTGCTCCATATTTCCCTAGGTCGACGCTAGAGTGATTCTGTGCCTCGTGTTTTCACATTCCCCTCGGATGACCCGCCTTTTAGGGAAGATAACCTCCAGAATCGAGACCAAGGAAAACAATCGATTTGTCTCGCTTACTCCGCTACCTTTGGACTCAGGGTTGACATGGAAATAATCACACCTCAAAGGCAATTCAGAGACGCTGTCCGATCCCGGGCAGGAATCGAGAACCTTATTCGCATCGTTTCTTTGTCCACTGGCAGTCGTCTTTCACATAACAGCAGTCCTCGCGATCAACGCGCGCTATTATTGTCACAGTACAAGTGCGAGCCTCTGATCGCTTGCAGGTCAATATGAGAACAGTACAGTAGTAGATAGGGACGAGACACCGCAGATGGCCCTCGATGTTAAGGCACAATGGCTCATATCCTCGAGGTTGAGTCTCACAGTAGCTCCCTTGCCTCTCTGATGCTGACCCTGCCATGGACAGCCTCCATCGCCGAGTTCGCGGTCATCTCGGGTTATTGTTGTAGACCAATGGATTCAGCTAGAATTGACCTGGATGTATCATGCGACAACGGGGAACTGTAGCCGGATAAGTGGATCAAACCAGATGGCGCAATTATGGGTGCGCGATAGTACGTTGACAACAAAAACCGACAGAAACAAACAGAATGGACAGTGGGAGCACACAGGCAGGCCATTCACCTGAGTTCGGGAATAGCTGCCTTGCGACTGAGAACGTAGCTGATGGTCCGATACCAATGGCCAACGGTTCTCCACACCGCAAGCGGCCAAATCTCATCTCTCCGGACTACGCGGGAGCGCATCTTCCATGTACTAAGCCCGTCTTTGATCTCGAGAAAGCAAGAAACAACTTCGTCCACCTTGGGTCGCTTCGTAGGATCGTCTTGGACCATGTCGTCGATAAGCGGCTGCACAAACTCGAACCCATGATATTCCTGTCACATATAAGTAAGAACGACCCCTCGGTCACAGACGTAGACAAACCTGGATATAATATCTTCAAACTAAGCTCCCGAAATAGTAAATGTCTGTGGGAAATGGGTTACACCTCGTCTTGCCGTCCTGGTGCTCGGGCGCGGATTTGTCGTCTCCTTTCAAATGGTCGTCAAGCGGAGGCCCATTGCCGGACCATAACGGCGGGAAAGACCGAAATCGATGAGAAAGTATACCGTTGGCCGTCGGGTCCGCGAATACGCCTTCGCCTTGTGAAAATCTCTACTTTGACTCATCTTGACAAGGTGAAACGATTTGAATACATGTTTTGACGGGTCCAGCATGGTGTTTGTACTGGTGCAATCCCTAGGATAGGTCGATTCAGGGAGAAAATAGAGTATATGTGAGTCTGACGGTCAACGGACCTATGAGCGACATTGTTTTCGTGCATGGATTGTACCCCCTTGTCCACTGAGTGATTAGATTCGCCGCTCAAGAATACGAAAGGCCCACCTCGCATATCCGCGCAAAAAAGGTGACAAACTCTCCGAATGTTTGCATTGGAGGGCTATCAAATGAGCGCAGGAGGGGATGCGCCATGATGGGAGGTTTGTTTGGTAGGTCGATAACGTCGAGTCAATGTACGCAAATGATTTTTTGGATTCGAATGGAGGGGCTACGTGGCGAAAAGCCTGTTGATGTCAAGCTCGAATGGACCCTCTTCCCTGACAAGTCTTTTCAACATCCGGGTTGCACCCATTCCTAAACGCAACTAAATTTGTGAACAGAGGCAAAAAGGCACAGAAGTTTCGACCCTCACCTTCTTTTGGCCATCTTCACAGCGAAAATATAACTTGTCTGTGCCCTCTCATGAAGGCTGCCAGCCAGACGGTACCGTGTTCGGAATGTGTAACCAGCCTGTTCCTGCCGCTGAACCTACCAAAGTCTCAACCCTATCAATACCATGTCCCTAGGATATTCCTACGAGAAGTCAATGACATCGGGAATGTGATACGGGATGAGGGTAGACATTGTGCTTGGGTCTGGGCGAGCTTATGTTACCATGCCATCCGAGTTTCCATCAACGTAAACGTAAAACGTAAACTGATGACATAATTTATGAGCGCCTGAGACTGGCCACAGCAACGCGATGCCCCAGTGCCCCCTTGCATCACAGATGCATGACGACTTGGTAAGTCTGTCCTTGTTGATCTTATGTTCTAGGAAGCTGGACAGTACCTCGCTTGCAGTGACCAGTATAAATCGCCTTCACACACACCATACTACAATAGCATTCGGTTGCAGGCTCAAGCAAGATTGGCGCACGCAATTGTTCCCAATGTCGTTGGACAAGGCCTTCTCCCTCCCCCCGCCGTTTGTTCTCTTGCAACTATATGAAAAGAGCTTTTGATGCGGCTTCAAATCATCACCTTCCAAGACTCTTCACTCTGCTGGCTCGGAGCGCACCACCATACTACCTATCGCAATGGCCGACAACTCTCGTACGAACTATGGACTTGAAATTGCCGGGTATATATTCAATGTAGCGAGTCACCGTATTGGCAAAGCAATCGTCGATATCCTCCGAGAGAACTTCACTGGCGATGGCAAGATGCAACGTGGTGACTTTTACATGAATCAATCACGGGAGTTACTTCGGAGGCACCTCGAAATAATCAGACGAGATGATAAACCCATCATCCAGGAGAAATATGCAGAGTGGGTAAGCTGGTTTCAAATATGGACATTTTACTGAAACGCTTTATAACAGTGCGAGAGTCATACAGACAAAATTGGAAGGTACCAGAGGGTCCCGATTTAAAAGGTTCTTCACAGCCATGGAATATAAGCGTCTCTGTAAAGGGGCCTACAAGATGGTTGAGGTAAATCCGTACGATCATTGAGGCGTATCAATGAAATCTAATTCCCTCACAGAAAGCATCCAATCGAGCTGTCGACCTTATGAATCAGATGGACGACACCATGCATGAGACTGGTAAGTTCGTTCACCTGTTTTTCGGGTTAGTGGGCTCATGAGCATTTTCAAGACGACTCTCAATCCACCTCCGAAAGCTTGCAATCTACACATAGCGACCTCTTTTTTTCTGATTCCTCGTCAATGTCGAGCGACGTACCCGTCGGTGGCCTGAGCCAGATTGCTGTGGAAGCACATCAGTCACAGGTTACTAGAGGTTTGTCATCTATCATCGTACAGCACCTTTGAAGCCGCTGATTCCGTATCCAGACGCGGCCATCGTCCTGGGATTACATAGACAGGACGCATCTACACAACACATTGTTGCTACTTTCTCAGCCACAGTCTTCTCAAATCCAGCGCAGACAGCCTGACAGGCCTTACAGGTGAGACGCTCACACCTGTTCCATTCTTCGTCATGGTCTAACCTGTAAGATAGCGGAAACCAGTTCTGTCCCAGTTCCCAGCGACAACGAGCTCTCCTGTCCCCCTTCGGAGGTTGGAGAAGAGACGCAAGGCGACGTGTCTACACACTTATGATGTCCTATACCCTCTCCTCGTCCTTGTACCCGTTGCGGCTGTCGCATTTTTTTTTTTTGCTTTTACACCACGTATCCTGCGATGTATCACCTTATGTAATTCGTAACTTCTTGCTGCTGATATAACATGAGGCTCTATAGTGTAGTCTAGGTAGATCAGAAAATGCCCGTGGCATGCCAACGGACTGTCGCACAAAACGCACAAAAGCACGGGGACACCCCCAACCTTTCCCCCATACGTGGACTTTCGAGGAATCTCACCCGCATAGTAGGAAAGCGATAGACGAGGGTCCAATGCGAAGTCTTCGTCGCTTTCAGATCGCTGAATCTTGCATCGCGCCCGCTTCAACTCGGAGGGGTCAGAGTACTCAGAGTACTGGTGAAAATCGAAGCTTGATGTGGAAGACAGGGAATCAGAAGCAGATAAAATGAAAGAATACCACAATACCCTTCTCATCGCGAGTGGTCGAGCATAATGAGCAGTAACATCACTCGGCGTACCCTCCCAAAGGGAAGGGGCCAGGAGCCACAAGCTGCGGGCGGAAAAATTGACGCTCGTCACCAAAGGTTGTGCCACGTAATTATTGATTGATTTACACGCTCACGCCCACTTAATTTATTTTTTCCTTCCCAACGCACTTGTTTATTTCCAACGACGACTCCGAGTGTCGGAGCCCGGTCCGGAGGCAGCCAGAATACAAGGCGCCACAGACGTCAGTGAACAATAAGGAGTGGAGTCGTGTGCTCCGATCACCCAGACGGAACTCAATACTGCCCTTACCCAAGGGCTGTATATTAATGTGTATAGTAACGAGCCAATACAGTGTGTATGTGCGAGAACTCACAAGTAATACTATGCGTGCTACTACCTGTGATCTTTACAGGTTATGGGCCCTGCGCGTGAGCTCTAACGCCTACCTAACACCTTCGTGATCTTCTTTATCGCTCATCTTCTTACCATTATCTTATGCTTATCACTCCTATCTCTTCACCAATAACTATGATTGTCCCCAACAATGCGTTGACTATACAGCCTGACCTAATGGCTGACGAAGATAATATACTTGATTTACCTGTCACTCCCCCTGCTCTGAGTCGCCAAGAAGATTGGCATGTGCCCATGGCGGCACCAAGCACCTCCACTATCGCTTGCATCCACGCTGCAGAAGGCGCTGCCATCATGAAGGCAGGAGACCTCCTTGACAGTAAGACCAAGAACTGGTCAGGCTGGGCACAGTCTATGGCGCTCCTCTTTAAACTCTTTGGCATCTAGGAGTATGTCTTGGGTGAGGTCACCTACCCGGACCCGAAGGATGACCCACAGAGCGCTGCGAACTGGATATATAATGATACGTTCACTCAGCTGCTCATAACGAGCAATATATCTGTCAAGGAGCGTATCCATACCAATGGATGCACAAGCGCGCACCGCATGTGGCTCAGCCTGCAATCCATGCACGAATCTAAATCCCATCTCATACTCACTACTCACCTCCGCACCTTGATGAATACCATTGCTACAGAGGACGAAAACATTACTGAGCATCTCACGAAGCTGAAGCACAGTTGGGATCAGCTCAGCCTCTTCGGCGACAACAACTATCACGTGTCCGAATTCCTGTTCAAGCGCATTATTGCCTCCTCACTTCCAGAGTCCTGGGACCAATTCACAGACCAGTACGTCATGGGTCAACTGGACCTCATCGACACAGACCCCAGGAAGCATATTGACACACAGCAATTCATCGGCATTATCAAGCAGGAGTATGAGTGCAGGCAATTGCGCAAACCTACAGTGAGTAAGCTGCCCGAGCAAGCACTCCTATCCCTCAGGCGCAACACTAGTAGACTCCCGCTTGCCAGTCGCATTAGCGGCAACGCGAATAGCCAGAATTACATATCGTCCTTACAAATGCGCTGCAGGATTTGCAATCGCGATAATCATGCCACATCCAAGTGCCTCTACAAGGGCAAACCTAAGTGCACATTGTGCGGAAACTTTGGGCATTCAAACAGTGATTGCTGGGATGCCGACCCCAACAAGCGTCCACAAGGCAACGGCGGTAGAAGGAACCGCTACAGGCCGACTAAGAGAGCTCAACGAGAGGCAAACAATGCCAATAATTCCAAGCAGGCAAATGATGCCAAAATCCAGGAGCATGTAGTGTTTAACATTGAGACAGAAGATGGGGAGGAGACCGCAGCGATTGTCACTGATGAGTTGAATGCAGTGGAGGAACTGATGGCCCTCATCGCTGACGATGACAAGTCGGGTATAGTTGACAACGACACCTATGATGGAGAGTATTATAATTTCGATCATGTCCCTAGCTCTGACAAAATGGACATATGTTTGATTTACTATGATTGGTTGGCTGATTCAGCAGCCACCACCCACATCACACACCAACGCGATGCGTTCATCACCTACGAAATAATACTGGAAGTGCCTATATCTGGTGTAGGCAGATTGAAAATGTGCACGATCGGACAAGGCAGAGTGAATCCGCAGTCAGAATGTGATGGAAAAACATATATTCTTGAGCTACACAACGTCCTACATGTACCCAATAATCATAACAATTTGCTGTCCCTCGGACGATGCGAGACAGCAGGATGCAGCTACACTGCACACAATGGCATACTGTCCCTCCTCACAAAGGAAGGGAAACCTATTGCAAGAGGCGCGAAAGTCAGAAACAACTTGTATAAGATGACATTCAAACACGTACCTGAAACGGCGCACAGTAATTGTGCATTCAACACCACAAGCTCCTCACAGACATGGGAGACTTGGCATCGACATTTTGGGCACGTCAGATACAGTGGTATAAAGAAACTGCTAGATAGTCAGCTTGTTGATGGACTCAAGATAGACATGAACTCACCGAAACTGGACTGCATAGCTTGCATGGAGGCGAAGCTGTCCAAGACCCCCTACGGTCCCACGTCGGGACGTCCGACAAGACCTGGCAAACTAACGCACATGGACCTCTGGGGGAAATATGACGTTGCATCCATCCATGGCAATCAGTACTACCTCTTGATGGTAGATGATGCCGCATGCTATATAACAATCAAATTCTTGAAAACAAAGGGTCAAGCGGCACGAAAGATCATGGATTACATGACGTACCTGAAAGCGTGGGGAAAAACCCCATACGCCATACGTGCCGACAGGGGCACAGAGTTCGTCAATGAAACCCTGAGAGAGTGGTGCAACTCCCAGGGCATCGAATTACAAGTAACTGCACCTTACTCACCTTCGCAGAATGGGGTCGCGGAACGAATGAATGGCACATTAGTTGAACTTGCCCATGCAATGTTATCGGCCTCTGAGCTTCCGGAATTCCTCTGGGAAGCAGCGGTTGCGCACGCAGCGTACCTGCGAAACATGTCATACACAAAACCGAGAGTCAAAGAAACCCCATATCAACTCTGGCATGGTCGTAAACCAGATGTATCACACTTACAAGAATTCGGTGCGCCCATATGGGTACTCCTCCAAGGACAAAAGGTCCAGAGGAAAATGTTGCCGAAGTCGCAAAGGCGAGCATATATCGGCTATGATGAGGGATCCAAATCAGTAAAGTATTACAACGCGGCCATGAGGAACATACTCACCTCAAGGAACTTCCGCTTCCTATCTCCAGTAGAAAGCTCCCCACCGGAGGAGATCGCTATCGAACCAGATGCTCTGCTCGAGGGGGAGTGCAGCCCTTCGTGCGAGGGGGAGCAAGAGGGTGACACACATAGCGCCGCCCAAGAGACCAAAGGAGAAACAAGGAAAAGAAAAGCGGAGACAAATATTGACACTAGAGAACCCCGACAAACAAGGGGAATCCGGCGTGACTACAGGTACCTCGCCGACCCCTTCCCAGATGAGGAAGAAGCCGGGATGGTCTCCATTGCCAAGGAGGAAGCTTTCGCTGTGATCCCTGGAGACAATTGCCATAGCCTGAAAGAAGCGCAAGAATCTCCTGATTGGCCAGAGTGGGAGCACACAATTAACACAGAGCTTGAGCAGCTCCGGCACATGGGAACCTGGAAGTTAGTTAAGAAACCTTCTGGTGCCGTACCTATAGCAAACAAATGGGTGTTCGCCAAGAAGCGAAATAAGCAGGGTGTACTCACAAAGTACAAGGCAAGACTCATTGCCAAAGGATGCGCCCAACGTCTGGGCCATGAATATATTGAGATGCATTCACCCGTTGTGCGCCTAGAGACAATAAGAGCCATATTAGCAATAGCCCCAATGCAAAAACTCCATATACAGCAAATGGACATAAAAGGTGCTTACCTTAACGGGACGCTGAAGGAGTGCGTTTACGTGCAACAGCCCGAGGGCTTCACTGATGGAACAGGCCGAGTATGTCTGCTCATAAAGACATTGTATGGCCTAAAGCAGGCCGGGCGTGAATGGAATATCGAACTTGATATGAAGCTCAGAAAGCGAGGCTACACCCGCTTGCGATCCGACCCGTGCGCATACATTTGGCGCCTTGGGGATGACTTCGCAATTATTACCGTTTGGGTTGACAACCTTCTTGTTAAGGTCCAAGGGCCTTAAAGACGCGACGTGCGTGGGTTGGTTTGGCGACGACGGGGATTGCTCAGTGGGATCTCCTCCTGAGGCAATGGATCACGTGAGTAGCTCGGTACCAGTTGGCTACGCAGTATAAGAGTAAAGTCCCCGATGATAAGGGCGACTCCTGAGGTAGATAGTAGAGATGAAAGGGAGAGCTTCAAGGCTTTGAAGCGACTTTGAATGTTCAGGCAAGAGACTCAAAGAGTCCTGGGTGGAAGCTACAAGTCTTGGATTGAAAACCAAGTTAGGCTTAGGGCCTAACTGCTAAAAGTACAAGCGCTTATATACATTTGAGAAGTAACGGGTCACAGAGGTCACAAAGAAATATGGAAATATTACTAAGGTGAGATCATGACGTGGCGGTTCTAAATATAGTTCCATCATGAGCTGGCAACTGCGGAGTGGGGCATCATGAGCTGGCAATCTATAAAGGGTTAAATGGTGACACGTCATGATACTGCGGACTGCGGAGTGATGGCATGTGATAGTTGACTGCGGATTAGTCATGTAGTCTATCGGGTGACTTGTCAGGTGATTTGGTGACGGTCCGAGCGGCGCGTGAGGGAACGAGTGGGGAATGAATGACCGAGAGCGCGAAATAGAATGGTGGAAAATTGGGGTGAGGGTTCAGGATCGTAACATGACGCCCTTCCTAGAGTGGTCGTTACCACACGACCTAGGGTGAATCGGATTGCAACCAGTCGGAGGGAACACGGGGTATTCCAATGTCCATACTATCTGGAGTTGACTGTCTGGTGTCTGCGATTTGGCCTTCCTCTATTGACGAGTTAGAGTCAGACACTTCTCCTTCCTCCATAACTTCGTCTTCAAGTTCGACGATGGTTTGAACTGGGGTTCGATAGAGGTCATCAAGTCCAAAGTTGGAGGGTGTCGTCATAGCTGAGCTTTTAGGGGAGTCGGGAGGTGTAGGTTGCTCTTCTGGGCTCATTGGTCACGACATTTCTAGGTCACTCCGTTGACGTTTGAGTGGCATAGCAACATGCCGTGGTGAATTTCATCGTTTCCCCATAAATGGAACGTATTGAGTTTCCCTCCACTCCAATGGAGTTGGTACGTTGGCAGGTAATTCTTGGGTAAGGGGGTGTTTGGGCAATAAAGGGGTAGTTCGACTCGGCGTCATTGAGACGATGAGGGGGAGTGACGAGGATGGTTCGGCTGGGAGCTGTGATGACGATGCGACTGGGGAGGGTGTTTCTTCCATTGGAACTGGTGGTTGGTATTGTTCCATAGATGAATATTCTCGTCGATGTGATCCCCAGGGGGCTAGAGGTAGTGGTGGCGTCGCAACACAGGGTGGTTCTAGAGGTGATGGGCCAGGAGGGGTAGGGACGAATGGAGGGGCGAACGGTGATGGATCTACAAGGGGTGGTGGTGGTGCAGTGATTGGTGCTGACGTCGATGGTACTGAAACGGTGGTGGTAGACCCTCCTACTGAAGGGGTGGGGGTGGGTATGAAGATGGGTGACGGCGACTTGTTCCTAATAATTCTTTTTCGTCCTTGGAGGAGTGTTCGAAGCCCTTCAAGGAATTTCTGATCTTTTAGGACGTGGTAGTAAGGAGAAAGTGTGCCGAATGGAAGGGTGGTTCTTTTCCGAAGGTCTTTTTCTTTTGTGATTGATAAAAGGATTTCCTTGGTAATCGTGTCATAAAGTTGGCGATGGAAATGGTAAAGGTAGAGGGTGGTGTTGCTATCCTTCTTTCTGAACATCTTGGCGACGGTAATGTTTTTGAATTTGTTGTTGAGGAAGGTCCATTTGTCATTAAGTCGGACCATGGTTTTAATACATTCTTCACGTTTCCTCTTGAGCGATGTGGAGGAGGTGGTCTGAGGGGAGGAGTCCGGTGTCGGTGTACGTTTCGGACTGGCTATCTTCGGTGTCGTCTGTCGGAGTAAGGGGGTCGGGGTTGGTGAGGTGAAGTGGAACATTTTCCGCTTCTTGAGGGGTAATGGCTGTTTCGTTGCTGCTACTCTTGCTAGTAGCACTAAGGGGGGTGTTATTGAACGGGGTTGCGGGTCGGGGTTGGTATCGAGGGGGATGGGGTGCAAATGGAAGTCTTTCGTAGTTGACGTGGGTTCTGAGGACAGGATCCTCGTTATCAACTGGGACCATGATTGCTTCGTGGTCGATATCGATGGCGTCAAGGGTTTCTCTTGGTCTCCAAGTAGTCCAGTGGTACGTGACGTCGAAGTGTCCACGTCGGATGAAGGTACCGAAGAAGTAGAGATAGTTGTTGTCGGTGTGCATGCGAACGAGAATAATTCTGTCGTCGGTGCCAAGGGTAAAGATGGTAGAGGTGGCGAAACCTGAGTTGGGGAGTTCATGGTGATGTGCCATTTACTGACGGTGGTAAGGGCAGTACTGTTCTTTGCACGAGCTGAAGTGTTGGAGGGAATGTTTGAAGGTGATATGGACGGCTCTCTGTAATGATCCTGGCTTTCTTGCTGCTGGTACGAATTCTTTGAAACAATATGGGTTGGGGAAGATGGTAGGGTCTCTGAAGAGTGAGTGGAAGTAATTTGGTTGGTGGAACATGAAAGTTGGGGATAGAGAAAGTCGTCTGAGGTTTCAAGGGTTCTTATACTGCTTGGTCGACTTTCAAAGTCCGCTAGTAGATCCGATGCGTGGAGATCCTCGGAGTTAACCCAGGAATCATGAGCTGGCGAGTATCCCTTCCATCGTACAAGATATTGCTTCTTCTTCCAATGACCGAATAGTCGTTCTCTGAGTATCTGCTCGACTTCCCATTCCGGTTCGCCTTCTAAGATGTCAGGTGGCGGTTCCAGGAAGTTGGGTCCGTGTTGATCGGTTTCTTTATATGGCGTGAGCAGTGAGGCGTGGAAGACGTCGTGAATTTTCCAATTAGGGGGTAATTTGATTTTATATGCGACTTTGGATATTTGGGAGACTACCTCGAAAGGTCCGTATCTCCTTGGTGATAACTTGGGTGTGATGTTACTTGGGAGTCGTAGGTTTGTTCCTTCTAACCAGACTTTGGATTTGATAGGGAATGGTGAATGGCGTGGTCGTTCTTTGATCCAGGATTCTTGCGCTTTACGTTGTGCCTCTTGGGCGGCTTTCCTGGCTTCTTCGATAGCTGAGAGTCGTTGTTCAAGGGATGGGATGTCTGTCTTTCTAGTTGGTTGGTGAACTTGCGGGGTATAGCCAATAAGTAGATCGAATGGCGTTTTCTTTGTCGTAGCGGAGGGCCAGGAGTTCTTGGTATACTGAGCTAGAGGTAGCCAAGCGTGCCAGTTGTTCTGCTGAGTGCCACAGAATACACGAAGATATTGTTCGAGGGTTTGATTGGTACGTTCGCTGGCTCCGTCTGTCTGGGGGTGATAGGCCGTGCTGATGTTCTGATGGATGTTTAGGATGCGGCAGAGTTCTGTCGAGAACTTAGAGACAAAGCGGACATCTCGGTCCGAGATTATCTTGTGAGGTATGCCGTAGTGAGGGATGACGTTGTTTAGGTAGAGTAGAGCGACTCCTTCCGAGTCGATTGCTTCGTTGCAGGGGATGAAAATAGATGCTTTTGAGCAGTCTGTGTCGGTGATCGTGAGGATGGTGTCGTATCCTCCTGATAGAGGTAATTTGGTGATGAAGTCCATGGCGACAGTCTCGAAAGGTCGAGCGTTTTCAGCTGGGGTAATAGGGAACATAGGGGGATGAGCAGGGTGAGTGTTGACTTTGGTCATTTGGCAAGTAGCGCAGCCTTTGATGTATTCAGTTACGAAGATTTTCATTCCGGGCCACCAGTAGTAGGGTGCGATAAGTTGGAGGGTTTTGGTAATCCCAGCGTGTCCAGCGGTTTCGTGGTCGTGAAAAAGGGATGTTACTCCCCTCCTAAGGTCATTGTCTGCCACGACAACAAGTGCCGTTCCATGGTACCAGTGAGTGCCATCCAGTAGGGATAGATTGTGAGCTGGTGCCCATTTCTTGAGAGTACTTTGATGTTGATATTGCGCTAGCTTGATTTTTGAGTCTAAAGCGTCGCCTATGCTGTCCATGTCGAATATGCGGATTGAAGTATGCTGGTCGCAGAAATATTGGTCCGGCCATACAGTGACGTCTTCGTTGATTTCGTTTGGTCCTTCATAGTCGGGTCGCCTAGATAATGCGTCAGCTCGGTTGGTAGCCCCAGGTTTGTACTCCAGTAGGATGTTATATTGCTCGCGTTCCGGTAAGTAGCCAGCAACGCGTGGCCCAATTTTGCGGGGCTCTCTGTAGTACCTAAGATTTGCGTGGTCAGTATACACTAAGACAGGGATTGTCGTTCCTTTGAGCAAGTGAGACCAGCAGCGAAGTCCTCTCATGACTCCGAGGAATTCGCGGTCATAGATGGGGTAGTTTTGTTCGGTCTGGGTGAACTTTTGGGAGTGGAATCCCACTGGTCGTCGTGGTCCTGGTTTCTGAGTGCCGTCTGGTTTAGTGATAGGGGGGTCTCGTTGATAGAGTATTGCTCCTGTGCCGATTTGTGAAGCGTCGGTTTCGAGCTCGAATTGTCTGTCTGGGTCCGGTCTGGCTAGGATGGGTGAACTAGTGATTAATGTGATGAGTGTTTCTTGGGCCTCCTTTTGCTCAGGTCCCCATTCAAATGGTACGTCCTTTCCGGTGAGTTTCGTAAGGGGTGCGGCGATGATACTGAAGTTTGGGCAGAACATGCGATGATAACCGGCGACTCCTAGGAATCCGCGGACTTGTCGTTTATCTTTGAGTTCGCGTGGATAGTCTTTGAGTCCTGCAACCTTGGCTGGGTCGACAGTGGCTCCTTCCTTGGAGATTCGGACACCTAGGAAATCCATTTGCGGTTGCATGAAGACAGATTTTGATAATTTGAGGTGTAGGCCATGACGTAGGAGTAAGTCGAATAGGAAGTGGATGATTTCGACGTGTAATTCATAGTCTTTGAGGAGGGTGCCTATACCACAGTCGTCCATGTAGTTCTGGAGGATGCGTCGTATGTCGTGTATGCCTTTCTTCTCGAAGTGTTCGTATAGTTCCTCGAGAATACCGTTCATGAATCGTTGGAAGCTGGCTGGTGAGTTACTCATCCCAAAGAACATTACTTTGGGTTCGAATAGTCCCCGACGTGTTTTGAATGCGGCTTTCCATTGATCGCCTTCCTGTATGCGGATATTGTTGTAACCCCAGCGGATGTCGAACTTGCTGAATAGTTCCATTCCTTGCAAGTTTTCAATGCACTGTTTAAGATTTGGGAGTGGGGTGACGTCCTTTCGGGTGACTGCGTTGAGGGGGCGATAGTCGATGATGTATCTCTTTTCCTTCGAGTCTTTCTTAGGGACCATGAAGGTAGAGAAGCCGTAGGGGGAGTCCGATGGTGTGATATAGCCTTTTTCCAGATTTTCGTCGATGAATTTGTTCTCTGCTTCCTGCTCATCTCTTGAGAGCGGGTAGACTTTGCAATTGAAGCGGGTAGGAGCGGTGTCCATGAGTACGATTTTGTGGTCTCCGTCTCCGCGAGCTGGCGGGAATTTGTTCGCTTCTTCATCCGAAAATAGTGCCGTATGACGTTTGAATTCTTCCGGGAGGATAACTTCCTCCTTCCCATGTTCCGATGCGTACTTATGGGCCATTTCGACCGATGTGTGGGTGCGGTTGATTTCTACCGGGCCTTCCTTCATTTCTGAAGGAGTTACTCCCGACCATAGAGTGCACCGTTGTGCCTCGAGGATGAGGTCTTCATTTTCTTGGTTCTTCTGTTTGAGCCAAGTTTTTGCACGTTGAAGTGTGCCGTATAATAGAGT
>Ga0307510_10001469_pt1 | contig 25998 bp, 27 predicted proteins | sample 12_EM_MG_FD_207224 | JGI IMG/M metagenome (GOLD analysis project Ga0307510, IMG submission 207224) | Populus trichocarpa ectomycorrhiza microbial communities from riparian zone in the Pacific Northwest, United States - 12_EM | ecosystem: Host-associated > Plants > Roots > Unclassified | place... | reverse complement strand
TCATATCCTTTATTTCCTTTTTTTTGTCATTTAACAGTCGCACTCGACAGGGGTCACCGTGCTGGGTTTCGGAAAGAAGTCTCGGTCCATTGTGGCGCACCCACCATTTCGAATCAGAGAGCTGTTGTATTCGTCCAGGCGTCGCTCAGGGCCGTGGCTCCCAGCACTACAAACCCGATCGGTGCTCCATCCGAGTTTGGAGCATCCAAGCCGCGGGTAGCAGTAAGCACCTCGACAAGCGTAGATCGGTTACTCCAGTCGTCTGGGATGACGCCACTCCCGCCGCTTTATGCGCTTCCAAGTCTCAGACGCTGCTTTTTTTTCAGTCTGCGTCAGATACGATGAAAATTCATTGTCAGTGGCCGATGGATCGAGGCGGGACATAGAGAGGCGTGGCGAGCACAAGATATCCTCGGCTATGCGACGGCCTACATTGTGCCTCTGCTTTTGTTATCACTGGCACATTGGTTGCAGTTTGGGAGTCGCCACTTTGGAAGCTATCTCAAGCTGGAGGCCCGCTGCTGGTCGCGTCTTTCTCTCGAGGTTCTTAGAGCGGGTAAGTCGCCCTTCTGTCGTAGACTTACTAAATGGGTGCGAAATTACTGAGGTCAATTTTGAAGAGGGAGATCCCCTGTTCAGCTGGGGTGTCGAGTTTTCCCTTGGAGGGATGTGAAGTAGACCGAAGCCTGCTGTGTGCGCCTTCGGTTACCATTACAGCTCGGGGGAGGCAGCAAATTGATATTTCTGAAACATCTCGATTCTCGAGCATATTTTATTGCGCATTGGATCCGCTGGAAGACGATTAGAAGGAAAGGATAGCCCTTGCTGGTTGAGATGATGATTCTGGCCCAAGTTAATATGGCGAGGTGCGTTTGCACAGGAACCGAGAGAAACGAGTCTACCTGGCGTACTGTAATTATGTGATTCGTGATTCATTGAGGGTTAATGCACGTTAATGCATTAATGACGTGCCGGAAGAAGCGGTTGGGAAAGTCACTTCTGGTCAGTCGGATACCATGACAAGCGGGTGTGGCTCCATGAACAGTCGGTGACCCGGTGACGTGCCTTAGCTAGATATTGTCGCCAGAATCCGGTTGGTCTTTTAGGCGCTTAGCTACTGCATCCAACCGACGAGATGTCTGGTAGGACATACTTGGCACACTGGTGCTCGGTGCTAACAAGTGAAGAAACAAGGGTGGATGATTATGTTGCCACCCCTTCCGGTCCAACCGGCGCCGCCTTAACCGCGAGCACGACTGTATACCGTCGACGACTACTGCCGCAGCATGAAACTGTCGGAGTCGCACCATGACTCGGATCTGACCCTCGCACATGACCCTTCTAATACCCTTCAATCACCCCACCTACCGGGTGACCTGTACCTGTGAGCTGAGCTCGGCCTATCTGACTTTGACCTTCCGTTCCCCACTCATACCGAGTAGTCTTCCTGCTCACAATGATCGTTACATATTGTAAATACTCAGGTGCTAGGGGGTGGGTGCTTATCGTGGCCTTTTGAATACGCATGTCGAGCATGGACGTCAGCCGCATGCCAAAAAATACGGTGCATTGAGCCGTCCATATTCCGCTTCCGCGCGCTGATGGGTTGACGGGCTCCTATCTTTAGTTATTTCCTACCGTGCATTCCAACCAACCGGAGAAATAGTGTTACCACCGGTCATAAGCGATGAAGTTTTCGCTCGCATAGCGCCGTACGATAAAGGATAAACGGTGAGCGCAAGTCTCAAAAGCTAGAACTTCCGAGTCAAAATGTGCCTCTACAGAGGGAAACAAGGTATGTATTGGTATTTGATAAGGGTGATGACACGTGGAATTATTTGGTGCGCGAACTGTGAAGAATAGAATGTGATTGATAACATTACAGACGAAATATTGCACGTATGTGCGAACAGGATGCTCGTGTCTTAACGCCCAATAATTTTCCCGCGTTCAATTGACGCCCCTAAAACTCCTGAGAAATTTTTTCACTAAGGAAGGGGGCGTGGTCAGAAGAGAACGGGACGGGACGATAAATAAAAGTAGAAAAAAGAAATTCAGAGAACCGAGTTCGACAAGGGAGTCCTCTGGATGAGAGGAACAGGTTCAGACGGCACTTCCTAAATTGTCGGTATGAATCATCTCGTAGGGTAGGGAATGAAGGAGTGTGAAGGACGGACGAGAGCACTGACCTTTTGAGGAGACGAGGGGTGTAAGTGGAAAACAAGATTATAAGCTGAGTGAGAAATTTCAACTCCGTTTGGGTAAATTTCAGATAATGCCGTCTGATTCCAATTCGATAATCCCCCTCCTCACCCCCCCTTTTGCTTACTGTACTTCCTTTGACCTCCACTCCCCATAGCAAGGGGAGTCGTTCATGCCACATTAACTAGACACGCAAAGTTTATTGCAACGGTATCCTTTTGTTGCGAGATTTCAAGTGGTGAGCTTTCCTGTTTGAGATTTGGATATGGGCCTTGTATGTGCCATCGAGAGGGGGTTACCACTTACCACGTCGAAAAAAAAATATTACATTCGACACTCGTTTTCCTTTTCCCTTTTTTTTTTGACTTGGCTTTTGTGCTTTTCAAGTCTTTTATATGCCCTTAACTTGAAAGATCCCTTCATCTCACTCATCCCCGTCATGTCTCTTTCCACCCTAGGACCGTCTTATCCATGGACAGCCTGGCAAGCACCCTGGCTACAGCCCAGCCCCCTTCCTCTGCCCAACCCGCAACAGGCGGTGATGCAAACTCGGGCAATGGCGCTCTCACACCCGCCGTTGATGCCAACATTCAACCCGTCACACCCGTAAAGCGTGGTCCCGGCCGCCCTAAGGGGAGCGGCGTCAAAAAACATATCGATCCCAACGCACCCATCCCACCAAAGCGACCAGTCGGCCGTCCACGCAAGGATGGTCTCCCCGCTGGCTCTGTGCCCCGTGGGGCACCCTCGTCGGCCACTCGCAAGCGCAAGGTTGCCGCACCGGGTGACTTCGCCACCCCTTCCGCCGAGAATGGGGGTTCTCACACACCGGCACCAACTACCACCGCGCCGCCGTTTTCAGGCTCGGTGCGTTTCTTGGCCGTGTCGAAAAAGGATGCCACGTTAATCCCCCACTATCAGCCCGCTTATAGCAGTTATACCTACCCAACTCCAACCACCCCTGCGCCGCAACAATCATGGAGTACAACTTACAGCACCCTATCAGCCGCACTTCAATACAAGCCGACGGAGACCGCCGCCTCTCCTCAGAAGGCAATGCAAGCCGTTGATCCAGTGCTTCACGACGATTGGCCAGAGCTCCTCCGCACCGACGCCAACTTGCTGCTCCACAGCCTTGTCTCCTCGCTTCAAACGCCTAACCCCGTCTCACGTGCTGGGATGAATGTCGAAGACTCGTTCAAGTTTCATGTCAATTCACTGTCGCCCCAGGAAGGCACGGGCCCCATTCCCCAGCTATATTCATTCCTCAAGACCTTCTGGTTGCCGTGGAGCCCGACTTACTTTGCGCTCACCGCCTCGTCATTCACCACACCAACGGCACCCGAGCATCGATTCTTTTATTGGGACCCCCTACCTTTAGTATTCAATGGGATCGCCTGCCCCTTCTGTGCCGTACCGCTCATCAACCGCGGTTGTATCCGTTCCTCCCCGACAAAGGTCTATGATCTCGGCAGGCCATTCTTTCTCATCGGTTGCGAGTACGCGTGCAATAACATGCAATGCAAGGGGCGTACTGGAACGGACGGCCGCCGCTTTGCAAGCACAGACCCCGTAGTAATTCGCGCTCTCCCTCCCGTGCTTCGTGACGAATTGCCGGTCACGTTGCTTACCAGCGGAGCTTCCGACCCGCAGTCATGGAACTGGCAACCGATCGGCGTTTCTAAATCTCTATGGGCTGTCGCCGTTGGATGTATCGGTGAGGGTCTTGGCAAAGAAGCCACGTTGCGTATTGTGCGTGCTGCACAGCAGAGCTTTCCAGTCCCCGCGATGCCAAAGGACGACGGGGCGGCAGAAGATGACCCGGAAGATATGGAATTGCAACATCCATCGGATGCGATGCACGTTGATGAACCCGCTCATGATAACACCGAGGTTCGTAAGGCTCTACTACGACTCTGTGGTCTGTCATCGACGCTGACAATTCACCCAGGGGGGAGCATATACTGAGACTTGGAAGAGTCACCCAGCGCCGGTTACTGCACCGCCCGAGCAAAGCACTCCCTCTGCGTCTGCTGCACCACCCACGTCCACTCACGTGCCATCGCATGCACACACCCATGCGCCTGTGTCCGCACCGTACGCTTACCCGCAGGGTGCGCCCTACATGCCGTATACCTATGGCCCTTATCCGATCCCCTACCAGCCACTGCCCGAGTCCGCTAATTCCAGTTCAAAAGATAGCCAAGTGAAACGCATTCGGCATTGTGTCAAGTGCGGTTCTAAAGATTGCAAGGGTAAGGGCGGGCGGAACTTTTGTACGAATGCTTGTCAGGATTGCGGAGAGATGGATTGCAAGGGTAGGAACAGTAAGCGTCCTGACAAGACTTGTAGGGATGCGTGGCCATGATCCGCGTTGCTTCACGAATCGTATTTTGGGGTTTGTACGGTGAAAGGGGAGGGGAGGTGGTACGTACTACGCTATATATGGACCTCCTTTTCATGTAGCCTTTGGCTACGATGTAAGGTATATGCTCGTCTCATTGTCTTGACGGACTCACCCAGTCTTTAGTCTAACACTTTGATTTGATAGTTTACGTTTACTTTACTAGGGTCGTCTCCTTTACACATCGAGTTTCTGAATTGACCAGAATCACCACATAGTTACTCTGGGCATTTCATACAACCAAGCGACTCGGAATACACGAGATATATGTCGCTCAATGGAGGTATTAGCACGGAACTACCGTCGTATATAGCATGGGCGGGTGAAAGCAAGTTCACTCGACGGCTGTTCTCAAGCGAAAGTGTACCTGGATGAGAACGATAAAAAGGTCACAGAAACTTGGCGTCGTCTCTGATTTTGCGAAGACATCACTGGGCAGGACCACCCATCGTAACTGAGTCCATGGGGGCGTAGGACTGTTTTGTAACTCCATCACTATGCATATCCTACGTTGTGGCACCCATTTGACTTCGATTTCGCGCAGTTCCACGCTGGAAGCCCCATAATCACCCTCCACATCCGTAATCCCCTGAATGTTTTTCGAAAGACCTCCTTTCGTCCCTTCAGCAACCACATGTCTGGAGCGGGAGCGGTCTTCGATCCCTCTCCTCCGCACTCGGCATATCAAGCTAGCGAAGATCTTAAAGGCCTACAATGACCAGAAGAGAGCCTAACATCTACCGTTGATGAAGGCGGTGGCTTTTATCCAGCGCGTGTTGGTGAAACTTTCGACGGTGGTCGGTTCGTCATTACAAGGAAGCTTGGGTGGGGCGGATTTTCGAGCTTGTGGTTAGCAAGAGACCGAAAGTACGTGCTAAAAACTATCTCTCTGTATCCTCAATTTACTGGTAAAATCAAGAGATAATCGCCATGTTGCCCTCAAAATCCTCTCATTTTACTCATCGAGAGAAATTGAAGCTGGACGACTCGGGGAACGCGATATCCTTCGAAAGGTCACAACCGCAGCACCTCGTCACCATGGGTTTCGACATGTGGTCCGCCTTTTGCATGAATTTACATTTGAGAGGTTTGCCAGCCAACACATTTGCTTCGTCACAGATGTTCTCAGCTATAGCGTTCCAACTCTGCAAACTCAACTGTCGGACTGGCGATTCCCCCTCAAGTTTATCTTGAACCTTACGAAGTTCATTTTTGAAAGGGCTCGAATATCTGCACGATAAATGCGAGATCGTTCATTCCGGCATGTCTTTCAGGGTCTTATCCGGTCCCGACGTTTAGACCAACGTCCTTACTAGATTTAAAGCCTGGTAATCTCCCCGTGCCATCTGATATAGACGCGGTTGTTGCATGAAATGTTCGAGCACCCATCTTCACTTAATGAGTTTCCAAAGACCATGCCACCAAACAAGCTGCCATTTCATCCTGGTTCTCGAGTCCACTTCTCTTTGACCTGAATCCGAGCCAGACCTTGCCGACGGTGTATCCTGGCACCTTCGGTGCATTTGGATTGCACATACAGTAGGCACACTGCTACTCGCTCGGTTGCCTATTATACAACGACCAGGCCACTACCAGACGACTGCGAGGGTTCCAGCTGCAACTGCCAGTGTTTGCACAAAGTTGCACGTCAAATAGGTTCCCAAAGGGAAAAAAAGTCTGTCTAGGCGCTGGAAGTGATCATACTGGTTAGTTGCGGCATCACTTGCCTCTCGCCGCACGCACCGTCATACCCCAGAAACACAGCATGCCACATCTGACGGCTCGACGCTTGTCTCCGTACTATACTCCATGCAGTGCACAGAGGCGCGATAAAACGACGGAGCGAGGGTTTGTGCGTGTTCCCGACAAAGTCCACGTTATTTCAATTGGTTATGAGAAAGTATGGCATATCAACTAGAGGCGTCAGTAGCCCGTCTGTTAGCGTATATCATGATATCATGGTCATGTCGGGTGGTTTTGTCTCTACTACGGGGTTTCAAGGGCAGACGGTGAAAGGACAAAGCCACGCCGAGAGCATCGAGCGCGAGTCCACGTCCGGCGGACGACGTCGCATGAGCGTGCCGAGGTCGTCCGCAGTGAGAGCATGGGTAGAGTTGCGGGAGCGTGAGTAGGAGCTGTAGCATGTGCGCGTATTGCACCGCCGTCGGACGGTCGGGGTAGTGCGCTGCCGTCATGTGCAAGAACGTCTAGGTCGCACGGCCCAGCGATTCGATGTCCGGCAATGATCCGCTATCCCCATTGCTGTCGTTGTCATTGTCGCTTGCCGCGGACGCGACGGAGTGCATTGCGCCGCCCTCGCCCTCGCCACTTTTCTTTCCCATTTTCACAGGTGTCTTCGACAATTTGGTCTTGGTTGATGAGGGGGTTTCCAGTTCCGGAAGGGGGTACAGATTTTGCGGGGTTTGTCCTCCGAGGACGGTGCCTGGAAGAAGGGGGTGAGTGGTAGAAGTAGAGCCTGGTGATTTCCTGATGGCAGTGTTGATGCTCTCGTTCGTGCTACTCATCGTGGTAACACGCAACACGCGGTGCTTGCAAGAAGTGACTGAGACTCAGAGAATTAGGAACTGGACGGATGGGTGAGACAGAGAAGGCAGCCCGGGCCGGAGATTCCGCGGTTCTCGGTTCTATTAGGCGTCCCGGTGGCGTTCCGGTGCGGGGGCTGGTGGTCACGGCAACATTCATGGGTGCTGATGGCACATCGGCAACCGCCCTTGACCGGTTGACCGGTCCCTTGCCTGTTTATCCGTGCGGTTTCCTCTGGTGTTCGATTTCTCGGACCCAAATGCGCGATCCCTAGTGTGCAAGCAGATCGAGCATCATATGCGACTCTGCACTATAGCCACAAGTGGCTTTGAGGTCCTTTTCACCACAGTTGGTTCAGAACCATTACTCGCCGAGGCCGCCGCCCGGGCCATGGTCAGGGGCGATAAAACTCTATACGGGAACTATCGGATTACATGGGAAAAAATTGCATCAACCACGGCGAGCGTGGGGAACTCGTTGCGGCCCTGCTTGTCATGCAGGCCCGGGATGCACTGACGAGAGGCAAGGAGAGCAGAAGATGGGTGTACGTTTGTGACTTCTTGGAAAGCTTGCTTGGAGACTCTGCGAGCACCGACACCACCTTCCCATCGGTTACGTTTTCTCGTGAGGGACTTCGACCGCTCGCAAAGACATTCGAGGGTGCTCGCATGCACGTTCTCTCAAGGTTCGAAACACCGATTTGATCAACGTGCGGTACTTGTGGAAGTTTATTTCGTGCGGCGCCATGATACTCTGCGCCAATAAATAACAAACAGGCAGTACGATGTTGAACCAGCGTGGGGTCGACATCGTACTGCCTGTTTGTTATTATTTGTTATTCGGGCCATGTACTCTCCCGTAACAATGTAACGGCAATACTCATTCAGGTGAAGAACGACACGAGTTTCGGTGAAATGATTCATGGCCACCTTTTCGACGCGATGGACACATTTACCGTAGAGCTATTCGACAAGAAGAGTCAGCCGCGCCCAATTATTCGGATGGTGTTTGCCCTTGCCTCTCAAACACCTGTGGTAAAATACGATATTCCAGAAAAACTCGATTCACGTACTACATACGGGCCTGGACCAAATGTCATAAGAGGTGAATCTTCGGAGGATTCACGTCTTATGACATTTGGTGTGCAGGGACTTTTCGCAAGACATTCCCAATCATGGGCACCGACGAAGATGCATATCGACGACTGGTGGATCGCACTCGGTTTCCTGGCCAAGAATATGCTGTGGGCGCAATCCAGGAAGTAGATTATCCTAAGGAGGTAGAGGATAACAAAATCGCTCTTTTACGCAGCTGTAATCCCCTTCTTGAGGATGGAGATGAGCATCAGTCGTTTTGTAAAAAACAAAAAGAAGATCCAGGAGAATAGGGACCTATAGGTACTTCCCCAGAAAAGGAAAGAAAAAGCAGGGTGGGTAAAATGCATCTCCAGCAGCCTAGTTGTTCGCTTTGTGTACGCGTTCGAGTTTGTCCTCCAATCAACACTCCAGGTACCCACCGTTGTACCATCTGTTGGCACCTAATAGTATCCTTCCTCTGATTTCCGGGCCACTTCCTTTGCGACGTCATCGCTGTCTGCTGTTTTTGTCTCCCACTACCACTTACTGGCACTTACTACCTTTGACATACCCTCACCTTTAACCCTTGTATCGAGTCATCATGTTCATCAGCCCAAGTGGAATTGCAGCTGCAGTGGTGGCAGAGGCAGTCCTCACCGAAACTGAGTACTGAGTACTTCATGAAGTGAGCCTTCTAACAAAAACTAACAATGCTGATTAGAGGAGAGAAGTAGATTCCACCAGCAAGCTTGTCGGTGCTAGATGAGGACTAGCACTTTTTCAACCGTGATTCGTGCAACTGGAAGCCGATCCACGATGTAAATCACGATGGGCGGTCCTCGGGTGTATCGGTGGGGGTCTTGGCGAAGAAGAACGTAGCATTTGTGCGTGCTGGCTATGTCGCGGCAGACGAAGACGCAGAAGATAAGGCCTAAGGAGCTGCAACATCCACAAGATGCGATGCGTGTTCATGAGGTTCAAAAGTCTCCACTACGATTCTGTCATTAAAAAGCTGACGATTCACACAGGAGGGAACGTACGGGGGGGACTCGGAAGAGCCACCCAGTGCTAGTTACTGTGGGCAAAAGCATTAATTCCCTCCGTGCCTGCTGCACTACCCACGACCACCACATGACATCGCAGGCACACACCCATGCGCCTTCGCCCACATCGTATGCTTACCTGCAGGGTGCCTTACGGGCCATATGCCTACGGCCCTGGTCCGATGCCGCCTTACCAGCCACCGCCCGAGATCGCGAATCCCGGTTCAAAGGACAACGAAGTGAAACGGATTCGGCACTGTGTCAAGCGCAATTCTAAATATTGCAAGGGGAAGGGCGGACGGAACTTTTGCACGAATGCTAGAGATGGGTTGCAAGGTTAGGAACAGTGGGCAAGGACTTGTAGGGATGCGTGACCAAGATCCGCATTGCTTTGCGAATCATATTTGGGGTCTATACGATTATATGCTCGTCTCGTCGACTTGGTGGTCACCGCCCTGTTGTCAGTCTTTTTGGTTGAACGATTTGATTCGATAGTGTACGTTACTTTACCAGGGTTGTTACCTTTACGCACCGGGTTTCTGAGCTGATTGGAATCACCATTTACCATACAGCCAACTGAACATACCAAAGACTAGCCACATGACAGACGGCAAGGTGTGAGAATGGCACGAATGGAGCATGATCTACATATGAGACAAGACATCAGCATGAAAACTATGTCGCGTGAGCGGGTAAGAATGTCGAGAAAAAGGTTCAGCTTTCCGTTCTCGATGGCTGTGCTCATGCGGTTTCTTTCGCAAGCGAAAGCGTACCTGGATGAGGACAACCACCATAAGGTCATCGAGGGAAAAAAATGTCCTCTCTGATTGTGCAAGGTTGACATCACTGGGGACGATAGTAAAATGAGAAAATTTACCTTGGGCCCGGTGGTGAGTGGGTGGGTAAGAGGTTGTGAGGTCACATGATCGAATTGGGACTGTCAAATCAAAGGTCGGCTGGTGAGTACGTGAGTAGGTGAGTTAGCGCTATCCCAGCACTATCCCAGCTCATCTTCAAATGCAGCAGCAAACATTGCGATCTGTTCTGATATTGGTTGCGATGCCCTCAATCGTCACTTCTTTCATGGACTTATCCCTCAACTTTCTTTCTTCTGCCATCCGGACTGCCTCATGGGTGGAGGGAGATTGACCGTCACCTGCGCTTCGTACACGTGTTGGCTGGATCCCAGCTTTTCGCCCCTTCCGGATTCCGCTTGTAATAAATACCTCTACCGGCCCTTCCTGGCCTTCATGGACAATACCTACTCGACCATGTCGTCCTGGATCGAACCCGCACACTACGACTCTCACCTCAACGTACCCTATCCCCATCCCATGGACTACCCTGAAAATAGCATGCGCGGCGCAGATCCTCCGTCTATGTATACTGGTTATTCATACACACCCCGTCCCAGTCCGAACAGCGGTAGACCGCCGTACAATTCGGGTTTATATGGCCCGCGACCACTGCCTTCACATGCGCCCCCCGTCGTGGAACCGATACAAGGTCTTCCCACCTCTACTATGGCCCAGCCGGAAATGGCGGATCTAGAAGAAGAAGACGACGAGTACATGGACGTCGAACCCGTCGTAGACGCGGATGGGCCGTTATACCAGTCGGAATACTACGACGAGGCGACACAGCCGCAAGGGAAACGCAGGTTTGTTGGTGGATTTATACGACATCTGAGGAAGATCCCAAAGGTGGTGAGGCGGGGCTTCCTGTCGGAAAAGCGGGAGGTCATGACGCCTCCGGGGCTCACGTATCGGCAATCCTCGTATCGCTCGCCTTACATGTACGACACTCATCCCGAGGAGCCTGAGGAGGCACCACCCTACGATGCCCCCTCTGAGCCGATGGATGGCGATTCACGCTACACGGACACCATTAATATGCCTTCCGATATTCAGTCTCCCGCCGGCCCTTCGCGAACGCTGTCACAAGCCATCCGGGCTCCCCGTTCCGAGTCACAGCTCACCTACCATTCACTTACCAATCCTCCAGCACGGCACGTTTCGCAGCACGGCTCGTTACACCAGTCTCAAAGGTCATCTCAAAGGTCATCTCCTCCACGTACCGTCCGCAATCCCGACCCTCCGTCGCCCACGGATGAGAGTGGCACTGCCCACCCAATTTCACCTCGGCCGTCACAGCCACCGCCTGAACTGGAGCCCGAGTCGGCGTCTAGGACTCCCCACCTGTCCCCACTCGAGCCGACTCGTCGACCAACCGTGACGGTCCAGAGCCCCAACGGCAGTCCCGTCTACTTCGAACCGGGCCGGTCGGAGGACTACGCCGGCATGGACATGGACTCGCCCCTCGAATACACGGCCGAGCAGTCCGCACCGTCGTCACAATTTTCGCGCGTGGCTAGGTTCTTTCGAGATCTGAACAATCTCCCGTGGGTGGCGCCGAACATAGCTATCGACTTTGACCCGACCGACGCGGAACGAGGGCGGAACGCGCTCACGCGGGGTCCCGGCAAGTCCTGGTACACGGGCCATCTGCAGGACTTGGACCTCCTGGATGGCGGTGGCGGTGGGTCGAGCACGCGCAGGCTCACGGCGCCCTCGGGCAATTCGTTTGGACGCGCGCCCGACTCGAGCGCAACGCTGGCACCGCAGCACGGATCGGGCTCCGCGTCCAGCAGCGAGGGCGCCAGCACCCACCACCTCCCGTCGGCACCTGCCCCTCACGGGTATCCATACCCCGTCCCTACGTTGGCGCTGCCAACCCAACCGCTCTTCCTTTATCCGTACCCCGCTTTGCAACCGCCTCCCCAACAACCACAGGCGCAGGCGCAGAAGTCGCCACAGCCGTCGCCCGCGCATGCACCGGACGGGACATTTGCGGAGCAAGCGCAGGTGTCACCGCAGTTGAGTGGGAGTCAATCTCAATCTGGGGTCCCAGGGCAGCCGTATTATTTCATGGTCGCGATGTCTCCTCCTGGGGGGTATATGCCCGGCCTGGTGGATCCCTCTCGCCCCCCAATGCAGCCAGCGTTCGGCGCTTCTTTCACATCCCAGGTTTGAAATTCAAAGACGATGGATGATAATAATCGACTATTGGGACAAGTGAGGAAAGACTTCTATCAAGTATTTTATCGTTTACTTACCGTACCAGCTATTGTACCCTGTTACTACCTATGTTAGGTTTAGTACTCATAATCTACTTTTGCCTCTTGAGCCCGCTCGTGAGTCAGACTTTCGCGTCCCCAGTATATGTAGCCTTTATGTATCCGTCAATCTTCTGTACAGTACAGTACATTTTGTTCAATTTACACAAAATCACCATCGTTTGAAATTTCCAGTTAGAAAAGACGGTTTTTTTACAATAGTAATACTATACGTAGTGTGTTTTTAAGCGACCGAGTCAAGACAGCGGCTAAAACGCCTCGTGGAGCGCGGGTGATAAGTACTCGATAAGTACTGTAACTGGCTTGGGCACGGCCCCAAGCGGGGTTTCCGCTGCTTAGCTCGTCACGTCCTTCACCTCTCTTTTTTCCAGCAATGCCCAGAGAGATCATCAACATACAGGTACGCCCACCTACGGAATATCCAAGATGCTTGCACCTATGCTGACTACCGCCATCGTCCGCTTCTCTCTCTGCCGTGCGTGTAGGCCGGCCAGGTAAGAGAGTGTCCCCGACGCGGGCGTTTTTGGTTTTGGGCGGAACACGAAGGAACTAACGTTCGACGCGCTGGACGACGCTCCGTTTGTGTTCTTTTACAGGCTGGAAACCAAATCGGGGAGAGCTTTTGGAACGTGGTCCTTGCCGAGCACGGACTCGACAACAATGGGGTGCGTCATCGTCTTGTGCCCCAAGTTGAGGATTTCTGGTAGCTGATCGTGTGTTGGTCCCTTACAGACGTACTGCGGCACGGACCCAATGCAACTCACGCGTGTAAGCTTCCATCCATGCTTCTTCTCTTCCCCGTACTATTTTTCCCACTTTTCATTTTCAACCTTGCCTATTCTTGGTTGTTGATTTAATCTTTTTTTTTTTTTTTTCTTGTTGTGGAATTTATGGTGTAGGTCGGCACGTACTTCACTGAAGTCGATACGGGATCGGCGGCAAAGTATGTCCCGCGTAGTGTGCAGATCGATCTTGAAGCTGGCGTGTGCGACCGTCTGCGTTCCGGTCCTACTGGTGCGCTGTTCAAGCCGGATACGTTTATTACTGGTGATGGCGGAGCGGGGAACAACTGGGCCAAAGGCTGTTCGTCCTTTTCCTCCTGTTTCTCCACCCGTGCTCACCATGATGTGGGCCCTCTGCGTGGTTAGTCTACACCGATGGTACGATATGTTTTCGTGATACCTTTCGGTCATGCTGAGCGAGTCTTCCTTATCTACCTACAGGTGCCGAACTCGTGGATAGTATCATGGTAGGATCTACTCTGTTAGGAACACATCTTTGTTTTCTCTGACCGAGGCCGTTGTAGGATGTTTTGAGGAAGCAGAGCGAGCCTTGCGATGCTCTTCAGGGTTTCCAGATCATCCACTCACTGGGTGGTGGTACGGGTGCTGGACTAGGATGTCTGCTTCTCTCGAAGCTGCGAGAGGTTCGCCCCTTTGTTCCATGTCTTTCAACTAATGGTCTAATGGTCTCCGCCATACCTTGCAGGAGTATCCGGATCGGATGCTGGCCACGTTTTCAATTCTTCCGTCTCCAAAAGTTTCGGAGACCGTCGTTGAGGTGAGTCGCGTGGACAGATGACAAGGATCGAAAGACTCGCTTGCCAACATCGTCTTATTTATTTATTTTTTGACAGCCGTACAATGCGCTACTCTCCATCCATCAGCTCGTCGAGAACAGCGACATGACCATCTGCATCGATAATGAAGCACTGTACGTGATGTTTTCTTGGCATGGCATGCGCGCTCTTTCTGGGTTTTGACGGATCCATCTAACGCATCTTTAGATATGACATCACCACTCGGGCGTTGAAGGTGAAGAGCCCTACATTTGGTGATCTTAATGGGGTAGGTGGTTGGATTCAAGCGACGGTCTTGTCTTCTTGATCCTATCGTCGTCTGTAGGTGATCTCACAGGTCATGTGTGGAGTGAGCACGAGCCTCCGGTTCCCCGGCCAACTGAATGGGTCAGTTCTTGTGAGATCACTTCGAGCTTCCGCCCTGATCCTGGGAGTATTTTAGCGATCTTCGCAAGTTGTGCCTGAACCTCATACCTTTCCCTCGGGTGCGCCTCTCTATACTGTATGTGCCCGCACAGCTCGACATCTCAAATCATCCTTCTAGTTACACTTCTTGGCGCCGAGCTATGCCCCGCTCCACGATCTTAAAACACAGTTGTACCAACGCATGTCCGTCCCCGACTTGACTAGCGCGTACGTGCATCGCCCTATGGAGAATAGAGACGGCCTTGTTGACACCTCATTTACCACTAGCCTCTTTGATCGTAAAAATCTCCTGGTCGCGTGCGACCCACGCTTTGGGTTCGGCTGTGTATTGTACCACATAACCCTCGCGGCTCACATTGGCATACTACAGGCGCTTCTTGACTGCGGCGACGATCTTCCGCGGCAAAATATCCTCCCGAGAAGTCTGTTCCTTCATTGTGTTCCTTACAGGCATTATCCGCTAACTCGTCGTCCCAGGCTGAAGTACGTGGATTTACCGTGCCCTCTATGGAGGCACTAACGCCGTCCTTTGCAGTACACTGTCCTCCAGCTACAGCAGAAGAACTCTCATCTCTTTGTCGAGTAATTGCTTTTTTTTATAGTTGACCGTGCTCGTATTGATGACTCCCTTGCACAGGTGGATTCCGGACAACGTTTCAGTAACCCTATGTTCAGTGCCACCTGTTGGGCATAAACAGTCGGCGACTTGCCTCGCCAACACGACAGCCATTCAGGACGTATTCACTCGTAGCCTGACCCAGGTTTGCCATTCCGCATTCTGGGCAGTGTTATCATGTTGGTTAATCATCCTTTACTTTCCGTACAGTTCGCGGCGATGTACAAGCGGCAGGCTTTCATGCATTGGTATACAGGGGAAGGGATGGACACGTTGGAATTCTCCGAAGCGGAGAGCAACACCCACGATCTAGTGTAAGCCCTCCCTCTATTGATTCATCAGATGTCTCACTGATCCACGGTGCAGCAATGAGTATCAGCAGGTGAGTCTTGTCACAGCCTGGTCCTTTAGCAGCCTCTGATCTTCCCCGTTCCAGTACCAAGAAGCCACTGCCGACACTGAAGAAATCGAGGTCGAACACGGCAGTGAGCTCGATCAGTCGGGAGGGGACCAGTCCGACCAGCCTTAAGAGGGGTCTCGATTTTCCGACCAGCTCTTATTTTTTTCTGTTTCATTTACATGCTCTAAACGTGTCAGCTACTCGTTGCTTTTGGGATAGTTCAAAGTTATCTTATGCATGCCCCTGTTCTTCGTTCACGAAATTTGGAGGGTCTAATCGCAGTGGTCGGAATCACATGCTACTTGGTCCATTAAAGAGGGTCATAACACTGTCAACATGTCTCGGGTTTGCACCTGAAAGCTGTGAATAAACTGCAACTTACCGTCCAATTTTTCTTTTTGCAAAGGGATAAAAAAACACAGGCTAGGTAAGCGAGACCTCACGTGCAGGCATATTCCCCCCTCACGTGCGCATCCCCATTTGGTTCGTGATTGAAAAAAAAAACAGTGCGTCAAAAGGTTGTCAATTAATAGGGCACAAAAACATTATCTGGCACCCTCCAAATAGATATCACGCATGGGATATACTACAGTATCTAACGCAAAAAGTTCTCGAACGGGTCCTAAAGTTTATCGTAAAGCGCAATAATAAAGTATTTTTCATTGGGTTTTGCCGCACAAAAACCGAATTATGCTGACGGTGTAAGTATGACGTGTTCGGGACGTCGTCGAGTCCCCACTCCCCAACGCGTCAACTCGCTGTTAATCACACAATCGCACAATGACTTCACTGACCATCACTGCGACTGGCAAATCATCGCTCTTCCAGGACTTTCCTATCTCACTCAAAATAAGCAAGTCACCGGACGTTGCTACCGTTGCAGATGTCAAGGCCGCTCTGGCAGCGAAGCTCCCCCGGGTACGATCCAGCTGGGGCCTTACACGCGTCTTTCTCCTTACATACGGAATACTTTTTGATAGCTTCATGTCGAACGACAAAAGCTCACGCTCAAGGGCGAGTCCAAGGCACTTGACAATAATGCCATCTTGGCCGCCGCCGGAGTTCGTGACGGAGACGAATTGGTAGTGAAGGACCTGGGATCGCAGGTCAGTTGGAAGACAGTATTCTTGGTCGAATATGTGCGTTTTTTTTTCTCCTCCCTGGAAATCACATTTATCATTTTTACCAAACAAAAAAACGTATGAAACAAAACGAAAATTAGGCTGGCCCGCTCGTCATTCATCCGGTTTTGTATCATCTGCCGAGCGTGTTTTATGGGGGCGCTGTGCAACACAGCAAACTGCAAAAGTATGTGTACGCGATGGTCATGGCACACTTTGCGAAACGCGAACTCGAGACGCTTTTGTACGTGGGCTATTTCGTTCGGGCTGTTCTGGGCCGCTTTGCTTCGTCCGTCTCCTGAAGGTGCCTCTCTTTTCCCTTTCAGTGTCCATCGATTTTCGCACGCGACCATGCCCTTAAGGAACATCTTCAAAAAGTATGCGTTTCATTGGGTTGGGTTACCTGTTGGCTCATGTTAGTTTAGCTCCTTCCACTACCATGTTCTCTCAGGTACTTTCTTTTCTCGTCTGTCACGTTCTTTGCAAACTAGATCGTCCACAGGCCTTTTCCTTGCGTATCCAATATACGGCCCGACATACGGCGCGAATTCGGGGTACATCACAGGTACCCGCCGATCTGATCCGTTGTTCATCTGGACTTGCGCCGGCATCTGGCTCGTACGTGCTCTTTATCTCCTCAACCATCGTACAAGCATATTTACAATCAACCAGTTCGCGGAGCTGTCCAACCTGAGCACACATTTGACTGTGCGCAACCTGCGTCCGTCAGGCTCGAAGAAGCGCGCCATTCCGCATGGATATGGCTTCGGGCTAGTCTCATTCCCCAACTACTTTTTCGAAAGTGTGGCTTGGTCCACCGTTGCGTGTATGACGGGCTCCTGGGCGGGTACGTCTTAGCCGTTTCTCGAATCTCAGGACTGGATTGTTGACTGTGTCCGCGTAGCATGGTTGTTCTGGGCGGTGTCGACAGCTCAAATGATGCTATGGGCCGCCAAAAAGCATCGCGCATACAAAAAGGAGTTTGGGAAAGAGTATCCCCGTCAGAGGAAAGCCATGATACCGTATTTATTCTGAATCTATGAGGCAGCGGACGATGCCTATTGTTATTTGGGTCCACCGTTCCGTAACCATTCGAGTATTGGGAAAATACAGCCACCTTAAAAACACATTTGTGGGGGACTGGCGCCCTACCGGGGCTACTGTCACACAGCACAATCAAGGAAGACTACATGTACCTTGATGATGCCGGAACGGGAGATTCGTGTTGTTTAGGGAGCCAGATGCTCGACCGTCCATCTGCAAGGCAAGGGTTTGCACGGTCCTGCCCCTCACGGTATCAAAAACATGAAATTTCTTAACCCTCAGATTACAGGACAGTATGGCTCTGATCTAGTGGTTACAATACATTGTACGCTTGGTACAAGAAATGATTTGCCATACAGCGCTGGCAATAAGGCGTTAGATATACCTCGCATGTGGACCAAGTTGCTTGGATGCGTGATCGACATCAACCGCATCTGGTCCCAAGCAAGCCCGGAGTCCGCGAATCATACCCACGCTCAGACAGTTCTGCAACGAAAGGCTGATCTTCCCACCCGAGGCGGCAGCAGCGCGCTGGCGATCGACAAACACGCGGGCGAGCAGATCGACGTCGAAGTGTTTGGGGTCGATGTCCTCCAACGATACCACGCGCAATGCGGGGAGAAGCTCCTGGCGCATCACGATGGCGAGCAGCCCCCGCACAGCCTCGTCTCGAGCCTTGTCGTGGTACACGGCAAAGGGATCCGGACGAGACCGGGCGTCGGCGGCGTCGCGCATGCGTAGCGTGTGGATATGCCGTAGCACAGTCGGAGGGAGGGTAGAGAGCATTTGGGAGAAAAGTTCAATGGTGGATGACGACTTGTTGGCACCCTTGTTATGCGTTGTGCTTGGGCTTGCCCAAACAAGCGAGAAGAGCAACTGCCGCGCTTCGCTGGTCGAGTCTCCTATGGTGTCTGGGTCGTGGAGCACAAGTGTCTTTCTGGACATGCTCGAGGGCGAGGCAATTTCGAGATTGGGAAACGCGCAGTGGTACTCGCCGAGGGCTGTGCGCTCGAGGTGTGCAGAGAGGACTGGCGACATATTTGATGTGATCGTTTGGAGAAGGGTCAGGTCGTCAAGTGGCTCATCTATTTCTAAGTAGTCTGTACACGTGATGGAGAGGGATGACGATGGGGGGATGTGAATGGCTTGCAAGATGAACGCGATGAAAGAAGAGAGATTCGTGAGCTCGAGACGTTGCAGGTTTGGGAGACGCAATGCTTCCCCGGATGATGAATTCGTCTTTCTCATGAGGCAAGCCCCGCGTGTGCTTTCTAAAACGAGGGTGTGAAGATGGGGTAGAAAACTGAGAATCTCGAGAGGAAACTCCACGTGACAATTCGCAAGGGAGAGGAATGTCAAGGGTGCACGGAAGAGGGGAGATGTGTGGGGTACATCACAGCATGCGAGGGTCAGAGAACGTAGAGCTGGGGGCACGTGGCGGAGGAAGATATTATCGGAAAGTGTGACAAAGTCGTGCCCTGTCTGGCTTCGCACGCTCAATACCTCGAGCAAAGGGGCGGCAGACGCGTCTAGCAGGTGCATCGCTTCCGCACGGAACCCTGGGTCTGTGGGGATAGAAAAAGCAGGTGAAGAGCTCTGGAGGTGGATCTCGCGCACGCGAGGGAGCGCAACCCGCAGGGTAGCGAGTGCCACTCGGCGGTATGACTGCATTTGTGCGGCGGAGGAGGCAGAGCTGGAGCAATCGACAAGGAGAGAGATGGGGCAAGGATCGGAGAGGGTGAGCAAGAGCCCGGCCCAGTGCATGTCTAAGGAGGAGGTCGCAGTCGCGGCGAGTGAGATGAAGGACCAGAAGGTTTTGCAGTTTGTCGCGATCAGGCGCCAGCGCCGGCAGACTTGTGCGATGGCCATCAATGTGGGCCGTCGTCGCTGTGGTGCTGTCGGAGGTGGTGGGGCGCTAGAGGAGCTGGAATGGAGGGTGTCGTAGAATTCTGCGCGGGCGATGTGGACGAATATGTGCGCGAGGATCTCGACGGGTAGAGACGAGATCGGAGATGGAGATGGAGATAAAGGTGTGGGCATCGACATCTGCTTGGGCGGAGTCGAGTTGGATGGCAGTGCGACTATGGCTTGGGACGGCATAGGCTGCGAGGGCACATGTTGGGTTTGTGATAGCTGAGAGGAATCGTTCTTTGCGCGGCGGGCGGGACAAAAGTAACGTCGAAGGGATGGAGGCCAAGCAGAGCTAAAGGGTGGCATCCTGCGACCGACGAGGAGGTCAAGATGAATGGATTGCTTGGGTATGGGCGGGAACTCACATTGTGCTCGGCTAGGAAATAAGGGGGCAATCATTGAAGAATGTTCAAGTTGGGACCCTTGACTTTATCTTTATGGCCAAGCCTAGTTAGGGCGCCTGCCAAGCCGTTTACTTCCGAGTCGGGTTACTCGGGTAAGATGGGGGGCTTAATTTGGACATGTTCTACGTCATAGACACCCTTCAATACACTATAAAACGTGAGTACGCGTGAGTCCGGACACCTGTACCTACTCTGATATCTCATGCGACAAAGACCTGCATCGCTGAATCGGGACAAGTCCGAGTTGAAGCTTGAAGCATTGCATATTTCCGAACTATGAGACTACGAAATGCGCGTAGCTTGCCATTGCGCGTGGTCGTATAGACTTTGAACGCCCATCCCAGTTGAGCCATCCTCACAGAGAGGGTACCAAAGCTTTTTCTGGCTTGGCAGAACTCGCCACAGGTTGGCTACGATTTACTTGGTCGGATAAATCGTGTCGGCTGCATTTTTTGTACAAATACAGCTTCTTCAGTGGTGGACTACCTAGCCTAAAGGAACTTTCCTTCCCTACAGTACATTCCAGGCGACTTCTGAGCTTGGGCTCACCATCACATTTATACAAAATTTCCCTACGCCGTGCATGGCTCCGCATCTCCAGCAAACGCCGACAAGTCCTCGTATCACATAGCAATACTTGCTTCTAATTCTCGAAGCGTTCACGTTCCTCGGCAAGAATAGACATTACCTCCGGGAAACGGGGGGTGGTTATACACTCGTATGGAGCAGGGCGGCTGCCCAACAGGTTATCAAATGGGAGTGAGGCTTCCAATCAAACGAGTACTCACCAGACTAGGCCTGTATGCACAAGCGTGTCCATGTCTAGTGGCACCTCCTTTCCATTTTCGTCCCGAACGCCCTCGAGTTTTGCCGCCCACAGCATCCGCGCTGTGTTGATAAAGAGTGTGTTATTCGCCAGGTGCTTGCCTATGCAGATCCGGCGACCAAACCCGAACGAGGTATGCCCCGCTCGAACAGTTTCCGTAGTGCCGGATAACAATTCATCGTGTTCGTCGAGGTGTCGCTCTGGCCGAAATTCATCTGCGTCTTCACCGAATATGGTGCGGTCGTGGTTGCAGTTCCAGATGTTGGGCGTGCATATAGTGCCTTTTGGAATGAACATGCCTTCGTACCAATCATCTTCAGTCGCAGCATGATCCATCCCCAAGGGTACAGTAGGACGCCAGCGAAGAACTTCGTCGACGATTGCGCGTACATATGGAAGACGAGGAGCGTCGGCAAAGGTAGGGAGGCGCTCGCGGCCGACTACGGCGTCCAATTCTGCCTGTGCTTTGCGCTGTACTTGCGGGAAGGCCACCATTGCAAGTGCCCACCAAGAAAGGGTGAGGGCGTTCGTCTCGGCACCTGCAAAACTGCAATAGGTCATATCTTCACGTGTCAGATAAGGCCAATAACATATACACTTACTACAACAGTCCAGCAAGATACGACATTTCGGGCTCGCTGAGACGATTGCGCTCGTGGTTCTGTATCAAAGATGCGCAGAAGCTTGGTCGGTTTCCCCCGTTGGCCTATGCTATGTGTGCATCGGCTTCAAATGCTAAACTCCGGACAAGAACGTACAAGGTCAACTCGGACGCGGTTGAGAAGCCCTTTGAACATGGCATAGTCCTCGGCAAATTGCTTCCTGGCTTCCCGCTTCCACCTCGCAAATCTTGGTTGGTCGTGCGTCAGTATATACAATGAGATAAGAAAGAGAATCCTCGACTTTTCAGGGATGTGAACCATCCAGGGGAATATGTTTACAAAATAAGACCCCGGGAGGATCGCCTTGCCGAGACGGTGGAGGTATGCCTCAATTCCATTGACAGCGTCATCATGCTCTGTCATGATTGTCGGGTAGTCGTAGAGAATAGACATGATTGTAGAGGTTGCTAAACGGCTGAAATGCTTTTCCGGATTGACACTGGCCGATAGCGTGAGGAGTGATGAAACCAAGATGGTGGCCTCCTTCGTCTGAATAGGATAATAGTCTTGCACAGCCCTCTTGGTGAGGGCCTCGTGCGCGGCACGACGCATGCGACGCCAGCTATTCAGTGACGTGAGCATCACGGTTATCGCGTGATCTTGTAATAGGAATTGCAATGGTGCTCACCGCTCACAGTCGTTCATCAATGAGAACAGCAAGCCATTGCAAAGAATTTCCTGAGCCATGACGGCTCTGGGACGATCAGAATAGTTGTTCGCACGGTGCTCGAGCAGCTCGAAAACTGATTTAACACTGTTGAGCATGATCATAGGTTGTCCAGCCGCATCAAGATACATGATCTCTCCTGAAATTTCTCATGAAACCATCTTTGCACCTACCTGCGCCGATGATCGAGGCTCACCGAAACGTTCCTTGCAATCTTTTGAGAGCAGCCATCCTTTGTCTAATAGTTGCGCGATATTGCCAAAGAGCGGTAAGCGCCGGGGACCGGGAGGAAGTTTTCTCCAAGGACTTCTGATATAGTAAATGGCGAAGATGATGGCCAGGCCGAGTACAGTTCCAACAGTGAGAGCTCTGGCCTGCCAGATTTCGTTCAGGATGGGAGTGAGTTCTCTCAATGACCGCGAAAGTGTAGATTTGGCAGTGATGACAACCATCCAGGAAAGCGTTCCTTTTATAGGTTCTAAAGACATAAGAACATCAACGCATGCAGGAATTGTGAGTTTGGGCATGAGGCTTCATAATTTCATACGTACTAGTAATCCGACGCCCTTGTCGTTGTAGTTTGGCAATGAAGTACAAAGAGCGGCGAGAGATCCTTTTATATCCATCTCTACCTTCTTTCCAGCGGTGATCTGATGCCTGGGATTGAATTGAGACGGGCCGTGTCGTAACTTCGAAATAACTTGCACTGTGTTGTGTGCGGTACAGTCTTCTCCGGATATTACATGCGCAACCATGGCAGAGATTCGATCTGAGGCAAGTGGCGAAAGCTGGCACAAAATCCTTTCCACCGTTCGGCCTACATCTCGTACACTAGATGGTAAAATCCACCAACACAAAGCGAACAGCACTACGGTAGGCTGCTGGCGATGCAGTTTATGCGGCTCGGCCGACCGCTTTTTCTTTCCTTTTTGGGGGAACTATCTATAGGTCCCCTTTTTTTTGGATCTTCCTCACAAAACGACCGATGCTCATTTCCTTTCTCAAGAAGGGGATTACAGTTGCGTAAAGGTGCGATTTCGTTCTTCTTTAGCTCATCAGAACATTCCACTTCCTGGATTGCGCTCACGGCATATTCTTGATCCATCAGTCGTCGATATACACACCCATCACCGCTCGACACCCTCGCGCACGACTTGCTGTGTAGAGAAAGCGCTGCCACCGAAGTCCCCACCCCGAAGCAACGTAACTGTGTTCCATGAAGACCCATACCCTCTGGCTTGCTGGCGCGGCCATGAACACCGACACGAATGCAGTCGAATCTGCGTGAGTCGATGCGCATGAGCTAGGGGGAGCACTGCTGGTCCCGAGCGCCGCACCGGTCTCCACCGAGAGCACCGCCGGTATCTACCCCAGCTTGCGCGACCGAGGCTAGGCGCAGGCGCAGAACGCTACCGCGAAGGGACACAAGAGGAGGGGCCGGCGCATGCACGATGTGCAGCCGCGAAACAATGTGACGCGCGGTCGCGAGTGGACCGGACGGAGGGGAGGATAACCGCCTGGGACCCTGGAGAGATGCCAGCTGGTGAGGAAAATTTGGAGTCGAAACGACGCCCGCAAAAGAGAAGAAACCTGGCCTGGCCACATCAAAAGCAGTTGCGAGGCAACCACGCATCTGTTACTCATCCATCGTCCTGGGTTCCTGTCATCAAGATTTCCACCCATGTTCGTCTTGAGCCCGAGCATGAGGGCGTTGTCCTGGGATATGCAGAGGCAGAGACATTGCAACAATGAAGGCATCGCAACCCGGCCGTTTGGTGACCATCTATCAGGACACTGGAATTACACATACGGCATACGGAGCCACCCTCCCCTGCATATGTGTGCTACCCACCATATTGACGAAATGATCTTTGATACCCGCTTACGCAGATAACGCACGACTGACACACCGTACACGTTGATTGAAAGTCCCATCAACTTATGATACATGGACGTTATGCAGCGAGTACTCCTTTGCATAGTGCATATTACCTAAAGGTCTGAGACGCCGTCAAAATCTCAATCAAGCGTGAGGTGTGCGCGACCTGCGCCTGGAGTAATCGTGCGGGGCTGTGCTGAAGCTGAACCGGAACCGGAACCAGGGGGACCACCGAAAAACGAAGACATTATGTCACCGAACGGGTTTGGGTTCGTTGTACGTGGGAGAGGGATCTCGAAGTAGAGCATTGCCAATTCATTGAGTATCTGCGGTCCCAGATTTAGTCCTTGGTTTAGATCCAAAAGCGGTTGACATACCTCGCGGACTTCGGGGTGAGTGAGGATACCACCGCGAGCTTGATACGTCCCACAGAGACGTACCCAGGCCTCACGTGCGGTCCTATTCTGTGCACCTTCGGCACGTTGCACGGTGCGCACCATAAGTTGCGCAAAGTTTAATAGAGAGTCGTCCGTGACCAGGATCTCATCACCACTGGCGCCCACAGGAAGAGCCTCTCCGGATGGGGAGATGTAGGAGATAAGGCCCGCAAGAAAGTTGCGCGAGGCGAGAATATTGCCGTTGAGTAGGTATCTACACAAAATGAGTCGCTGTAATGTATATGAGACGGAGACCATACGGAAGGGTGCCACGTAGGGCAAAAGTTCCCGCATGGGTCTCCAAAGAGTTGCTAGCCTTTGCCCAGTCGAAATATACTTGGGCAAGGAGACGTGCACTGTCGCGCGTACCAGAGGCAAGGAGGTAAGGCTCGGCACCAATGCAGTCTCCCTCTAATGACACCTTTGTAAGAATGGACGTCACAACATGAGTACATTGTCCTACCTTTATACAACAGATCGCCAACGTAATGAAGCAGCGCGGGATCACCCGCAGGGTATGAACCGTACTTCGCGGACCACCTGTGAGGACTCAGCACGCCCTGCGGACAGCGGAAAGATAGGCTCGGAAACGAACGCAATGGCCCTTTCCACGATGCTCTTGCGCCACCCACCGGAGGGACCCACCAATGCGATTAGTTGCGTCACCCGACCTGATCGAGGTTAGGCGACTGGACGTTGAGACGTGATGAGTCGCACCTCGGCTCACATCCGTGAGCGGTTCGTTTGCGCGGTCGTATGAATCGAGGAGCAATATGGCCAGGTCTGTCCCAGAGCCTGCGTGTCCCGCCTTTAGGAGCTCGCGAGCGGACTGGAAGAGGACATCGATCGCGATGGGGTGAGCGCCTGATTTTGTGTATCGTGTGGCAAAAGTGCGCGCTTTCTGATGCGCCTCGTAAGGCTGGCCAGCGGATATAAGTGGAAGGATGGCCTCGAGAGCTCTAGAGGAAGAGGTCGGCCCTGTAGGTGCCATGATTTTCGGTCAAGGGTTATGCAAATGGGACGGGCGCGACTGATCGGTTAACTGATTGCGGATTAGCCGGCCCGAAGAATGAATAGCAAAGCTCGGGCGGGTCTGGACAAGGGGTCGTGGTGTCTTCTTTTCACTGCTTGCTTGCCAACATGTGTTCAAGGACGTGCGTCGCACACGCACATGCTGCCCCTAGTGGGCCCACCTCGCCCCAAAACCACGTTTCTCACTAGTCCCTCTACCACTAACTCGCCAGCACCCTTCCAGACTACCAAGCGCAAAGGCGATCCGCCTGCAATGAATTCTGTTATCCGAGTTAATGACGATTTAACGTGCCGCGGTCGTATATTACGTCGGGAGTGGAAACTCAGTAAGCCCGTAAGTCCCCCCTCTGTATAATCGTACGCCCCCCGCCCGTTCCGTGTTGATCTTGTACTGTGCTATCCAGCATATAGCAAGATCCACTTCCTTACCCGAGCTAGAGCTGGTCCCTGCCTACCGTCCATTATTCACCTGTCAAAAATGTGGCTTTTCAAACGTATACATTCCTTTGTGTCTCTGGTGCAAGTGGTCATCTCCAGAAGCAGTTGACGCCTTCAAATCTGCGACTTCACGACGCGGTCGGCGTATTAG
>Ga0307510_10001468_pt1 | contig 26001 bp, 19 predicted proteins | sample 12_EM_MG_FD_207224 | JGI IMG/M metagenome (GOLD analysis project Ga0307510, IMG submission 207224) | Populus trichocarpa ectomycorrhiza microbial communities from riparian zone in the Pacific Northwest, United States - 12_EM | ecosystem: Host-associated > Plants > Roots > Unclassified | place... | reverse complement strand
GAAACGTCTTGCCAGAGAAGATAGTGGAAGAGTGGCCAAAGTGCTGGAAAAAAGATCATATGAGAATGCGAAGGACTGATAGTATTGCAGGAGATACGATCAAAAACTCACTCTGTTTGCAATACCCGTCGTAGTGGCCATGAGCGACCTTATCGTCAAGGAATAGAGGGACATAAGTCGTCGTTGTCTTGGCGTCATCGTCCTCGCTTTTAAAGTTAGCAATATCCTCCTCGAGGGCGGCCTTGTCCTCATCCGACAGGGCCGCGGAGGGAACCTTGATTTTCTCTCCAGCTAAAGGGTGGGAGTGAGTAAGCGCGCGAGAGGGAGCGAAGAAGACGCGAATGATGTCATGAAGCGGGGGCATCGGTTTCCAAAATTTCCACACATGGTGACGTACCTGAATTGGTATTGGGACCCTCAATGTCACCGGTCCAGCCAATGATGATCTGCTCGAACGTCGCGGATAGCGAGCGAATGCCGCTGATCATGGCGGCATGACCCTGGCGCGTAGAGAGGGACCACCTCGGGCTCAGGGCGTCTTCTGGGGCGTGGTCGGAGGCAGGAGGGGCGGCGCTGTTGGAGGGTAACGTGGGGATGTTGGCCGCTTGCTGTGGTGGTGTCGGGGGCGGAGAAATTATGCCGGGGCGCGACGACGCGTGGAGGGTCGCGATGATAGGGAGATAATGACACACGTGGATGATGCGGCCGGAGAGGGGGATGCTCTTTGCATGGTACTCGGCAGTGCGGGCGAGGACATCGGCGGTGAGATCCTCGAGCTTGATGGGCTCGGAGACTCGTCGGGGTTCGTGGAAGCTATCCATGTTGGGATTGTGGTTAGAGGAGACAGAAGTAAACGGGGAGCAGTAGGAAGGATTATATAGGGTTGTAAAGAGATGATTATCAGGGAGAGTAGGTCAAGGTCAAGCGAGAAACGGAGGAGTAAAGCCGCAAAAGGACATTCATCCCTTTTAACTTTGCACACATCCGGGTCACCCGGCTTTGATACTGATCTTTCTCCGAATAGCCGCCCACAATCATGGTTTCTCCCCATCGCGGTCATCGCGCCCCGTAGGACTGTCCTCTCCGCTACCCGACTTTTTCCTCGTTTGCCCATATGTTCGGCCAACGCCACCGCCACTCCAGACTGCTGTAGGACCGCCGGCCATAAACTAGATGGAATCTACTCGTGATTCATCGTGATTCCCAGGTAGTTGTGTTGCCAGCAGGTATCGACCATTCCCAAGACCTCGGCGTATCCTCGACAGGTCAAGATAAATTCTCGACTTGGCTCGCCCTTTCATTCCACGTCGCACACCTCCCTCCTTTCTAGAATGTCGTCTTGACGTTTCTCAACCGGACTGCTCATTCGGGCATCTGTGCTGGCCGCCGCGTCCATCATCATAACTCGGAGCCTGCCACCTGGGACCTACTCGTCCCGCGGAATCAATCATTCTGCGTTCCTTTCCTCACTCGCTAACTTCCGTGTATCCCTATCATACGAGGGTGTGCACCTTTCCTTCCATTGCATACCAGGGTACTCCGTCGTTTCTGATTTCATATGATGCGGCAAATATCTTGCAGCCCGATGCTGCCACCAGATCCCCGCTCAGCCAGAACACTTGGCTCTATGGTCCATTCCAGCCAGATCCGGAGATCTATCAGAGAACCCCATCCCATCTAGACGTTCGAATAGACATCCGAGAATCTAGCATCTAGATCTCTCGACCCGGGAAATCCCAAGCCTTTTTATGCACCGCCTTCAAGTTGCCACGCCGCGTGATAAACAAAGTGTCCAGTATGCCAACGAGCCACACTTTCTCCGTGGCCAGTGCTCGTGGTGACTCAGTGGTGACGCCACGTTTGAAACAATTCCAACTGTTATTAGGATTACAGTATTCTATGACAGTTCAATGCCGACATGCCTCACCCGGCGCGTTGGGACCTCCGATCCGCCTAAATGCCTTTCAACACTAATAATCCCACACCACGCCCAGGAATCCCCGCTCACTTTTGGCGCAAGCATCGCTGGTATAGCCAACGCTGTCAAAGAGAGCTCCGACCAGCCGGCTGAACCCTGACTATTGACGCGGGGCGTTGGCGCAGGACACGACCTAAAATAGACGAGGAACGCCGAGTGGCCCGGGACTCCGGAGGTTGGCCCTTGGGAAGGCCGGGGTGCCCCTGCAAGCTTGTTTAACGTCTCCACCTGTCTGGGCCCTAGTACCTCGACTGGGGTGCCTTAGGCCAAATAGCGCCTTCCAGGCTGTTGAAGAGCGTGAGGGGTTGGGTTGTCCAGGTAAAGTCTGAGTGCCAAGACGAGTCGACCACCTCTAAATCCGCCAAGTTCTTCCTCGTCTGATTGGGAGCGATAACGATTCTTCCGCAATGGTTCCTTTTTACGAACAGGTCCTCGTTTTGTCGTCTAGTTTGTGTTTGTAGATCGCGTATAGGAATGACGAAAATAGGCGTTTCCCCCGTACCCTAGCGTAATACGCAGCGCAGCGAGGCATGAGCCTTGATGTGTCTCAGGCAGTTCGCTGAGGTATGCGGAAAGTCGATCGCTTGTAAGCGAGAGGGCCAACTTCGCGTAAGTGACCATCTACTGTATGGTTCCCTAGTCCGGAGACGATGGTGCTTTGAGTGGGTGGTTCGAAAGTGGTTCTTTAACCCCGGATAGAATCGAAGCTGAGGGTGACGATTTAGCATATGACCATGCTAGTGTTTTCTGGAATAACCCCCAATAAACTTTATCTAATGTCAGGACGACGAAGGACGTGGAAGTGGGCCTCGAAAACACATACTAGAACAAGCTCCATGACGAACAGCATCCACAGCTTCTAAGCCGAATCGGGGGATATGGTGGGAAGATGGGGGCTCGGGAAACGATACGGGAGTAGCGCCCTCGCGGCGTGGAGAGACGCGAGGAGACCTAAATACCCAAGAAGAATCCACGCGGTAGTGGTGTTGATCGGGTGGATAAAGTCGACGAGGCCGACGAGAAAGAGTAGGACGGAGGACTGCAATAGCATCCAGATGACCTCCGCCATGTGCCTTAAACCGAAGCGCCCAATTCGAGAGAAAGGGAAGGCGAGTGTTCGCGCATGCGGCTCGCCTCTGGATTGCAGCCACCATTGTTGCCACAATACCCAGAAGACGCATGTCACGTTCATGCTCAAGCTCAGAAACCACAGGGTCGTAGCGCGGACGGCCGACGGACTTGGCTTGAACGAAGCCGCGGCTTTCAGCACGAGGGGTGTGTCTGCCGGTATTCCTACCAGGTGAGACAACTGATCGAACAACGCGACGGCCTGGTCAGCGGGGTCAGGCGACAACCGCGTGTAGCCTTCGATGATGGAAAGCGACACGGCTATAGAAAATAAGCCGGCCTGTTGATGTGGATGGTCAGGCCCACCGAAGGGTTCGCAGCGCATACGCGGAAACACGTACGAAAAGGAGTATGCTCTCCGCGCTACTATCCCAGCCTTCCAATATCACAGTAGCTTGTTGCTCGCGGGGTTGTGTCGAATAGAAGTCGCAAGCTTTCCGTGGTGTTTCGTTAAAGTAGGGACCTTTAATGTGGAAAGTAAAACGACAAGGGTCATGGATGACTGTATTCTTCGAGTGGGGGGCACGAACCAGTGGTGGCACCAACGCTCTGGGATTTCTCCGGAAGCGAAACGTATTGATATTCCGTCATAGTACTGCCGACGCCGTATACGCCATCATCTGGTAATGATTCGCGTTAATCAGCGATGATCGACGTGCAATCCGTGACAGCACCGTAAGCGCACCTGCTGTAGAGCCATGAATGCGCTCCTCGGATACCAATCCCGCCTCGATATCGACGTTGAAGGAGTCGGGCATGACGAGAGTGCGTCGGAATCGGGGTGAAAACGTCTGGAATGACCGCGGGGTTAAACAAGACTGGGTGACGACCCATGGTGGTGGAACCCCGAATTTTATATGACGGACCTGTGTCGGAACTGCAGGTCCACTGCATTCGGGCGTCGATCAGAAGAAGACTGACAAAAGATTTGACATGTTGACACTCGGAAACGCTCGGAAAATACAAAGAGATAACAACCGTGCTTCTTCTGCAACAGCAGCCGCTTTCGTCGCGCCAGAGGGGCCACGTCTCACGGTCTCCAGCGCCTTTTTCATTTGAAATGGTAATATTCGACATGTGGCCAAAGCGTGCGCCCCGTCCTCGAGATAATACACTGTGCTGTACATGTACCGCACAGATGAAGAATACGGGGGCGGTGAAATGTTTGGGTCGTGGTATCTGGTGGCGATGGCTGTGGTGAAAAACCGCAACGTTCTTCCTTCTGAGCCAACATTCGAGCTCCTCGCCTGAGGCCCGCCATCGCGTTGGGCCACAAACATATAAAGCACGGTATCTCTGGCCAAATACGGCGGTTTGTCGCTGGGACATCTCCCTGTTTCAAAATTTCAACCCCGATCGTTTTTTACGGCAGTATTGCTCTTTGTCTGTATCCGGCTTGAATATCACACTTTTCGCCAGGCTTTGGGCTCGGGGTACGAGGCGCTATTGTTCCAACACCGGACAGCCGAGGTAGGCATGATATCCGCGTGTTATTGTACGTGTTATTTCGTGTGGCTCGTGAAGCAATCGTGAACGTAAGGGTCAAAAACTGTATGCAGTCCACATAAAACCAATATAGACAGCGATCCCAGCACAGCCCAGCCCTGCCTTCACCCACCAATACACCTATTCCTAGGGGACCTACCCCAATCCCCCCTGGCCCCAGGAATAACGCGAGGAACGCATCGGCACAGACATCTGCGGAGACTGCTGCCCCGAATATATCGTCGGTTCTGTCATGGACATGTGCTGTCTTTCGAGCGCATATACCTCTTGTGCCGCTTGTCCCAGCGGATGGCTTTCCGTCGGCGGGGTCACGGGCTCGTTCATAGATTGCATATTGTCGAGCGAGTTGCTTCGTGCACGAGTGAACGGCGTCTGGGGATGGAAAAGGCGATACGGACTAGGGGGGAGTACAAGTTTATCGCTGAGTTCGCTCAACTTTTCCACCAGTGAATCCACCCAAGCGTTCTCCTTCACGAGGCCGCCCAAATGAGAGGCTTGGCCCAAATGATCGAGCAATGCGAGACACCGCAGTACGGCCTCGCGGGAATGTCCGATTGCCGACGCCGTGGCTCCCCAGCGCTCTATTGGCGGATTCGAGGAAAGACTCTCCAAGACTCTTGTCGCCAAAATTTCCAGGGTTTCCGAAGTGTCCCGGCCAAGGCTCTCGTCGAGAGACGTCTCCTCGTGAGTGACCTTCTCCTCGAGACCAACTAGCATCGCTATCAAATTCGCAACTTCCACCGGACCCCGGTTGTCCAGTGGGACGTCTGGCGACAAGAACGGGCCGAGAGCATGTTCCAGAAAGGCCAATCTCCCTTCTGAAACCCTCGGATTGTCCATCTGGTAGCGAACATCCTCCACGACCCTTGTAGCGATCAATGACCTGATGCAGAGGATCATTACCCGTGAGAACACGTCCTCATCTGTCAAAAGGTAATCCATGTCACTGGGATCCGCAAATAGTGTTCGGAAATCCTCAGGCATGGGTCGCTCGCTCGGGCTAGACTTGCTGTATGCCTTTGCATAGCACAAAATGGCGGCAAGGCATGCATGGAGGCGTCGAATGCGGTCGTCGAGTCCCCAAAGGGACTTCCTTAAGAGGGATGTCTTGTACAGGCGGTGCAGACGCAGGGGGAAATTGGAGTTGCCTTCGCCCGAAGGGGTCATCAAGTCGAGTATGGTCGATGTGTCGGATGTGGCATGAGAGGTGAAGAAGCTGGGGATACGTGCAATGAAGGATTCGAACTCGTCATCACTGCTCAGTTCTCCCAGCGTCGAAGTCAGCGCCTCCTTGTGCGGACCCATAGAGGCACCCGTTTCACTGGCCGCGACGCTTTTTTGTCCTTGCTCTGTAGACCGACGAGGCTCATGAGATTCATGTGACTGTTCCACCTCGTTTTCTGGCAAATCCGTATCAGCGGGAGGATGGGAGTTGAGCTCAGGATATGGCGCCCTGAGTTCTTCAAGCCTTTTGATTATTGAATTTATTGCATCGAGACCTCCGAACTGGGCGTCTCCGCCGAACTCTTTGGCCAACGTTAGACACCGCTGCAATGATTTGTAGGCATGATTGAGAATCGATACGTAGTAAGCTTGGGACGACGATGCGGGATCAGAGATACGGTCCACAACATCCTTGGCTAAGATGTTCATCGTATCGAAAGCTTCGGTGCCAAGAGTCTCGCCTTTGGGGATCCGCTCATGAGCGATTGTGTCCAACTCTCCCAACATCGAATCAAGGTTGGTGAGCTCCGAAGGTTTGTGATCCCCTACTCCTGGGTTTAATCGCCACAGCGGGCCAAGTGCCTTCTTCAAAAATACAAGTTCCCCCCCAGACACGTCTGGATTCTCGGTGCGGTCGCCCGTCTCCTTCATGATTTTTGCCGTGAGGAGTGAACCCAGACAAAGGACCACAGTCTTAGTGCGGGTGTCGTCATCCGCCAGAAGGAGGTCCATGTTGTTCTGATCAGAAAAAAGCATCCGGAACCGTTTAGACATATGGATCCCACGCTGCTGGTTGTACGCCCTTATATAGTACCAAATGGCAGTGAGGCACACGTTGAGACGATTCTTGCGGGCGTCAGGGCCGAGACCTGAAGTGGTCGGTAGACACGTTATCAGAAGACCACGAAGGCGCACGAAAAGCACCGAGCCGCCATCACTTGGGGACGAATCCATGAGATCAAACATGGTACGGTGTGGCTTTGGGACGACGCGCGAGTCGAAAAATCCTGGAATACGGGAAACGAAATCTTGAACCTCATGGTCCTCATCGAGCTTCGTAAGTGTCCAGTTCAGCGCTTCTTTGTCCACCGACGAGGACGAATCGATTGCACTGGTTGCACTGGATACGACGTATTGACGCAATCCTTCCTTGAACCGTTTTTTACGTGCTTTAATTTGTTCCGAGAGTTTCCGTGTATGCCCAAGAAGGGTGGTTCTTGTGGAAGATCCACGAGTTGACTGCCTCCGCAAACGGGAAAGGAAGGTGTGAAGGCTAGCAAGGAGTGTGTCCGCGAAAGCCAGGGTCGCGATAGATAGCACTCGTATTAATCTCCACAACACGCCGGAAAACGGAGTCCGGTAAGGACATTTAGGGGAAATGATTGGGATGACTGTCAGCACGGTGTATGCCGAACCAAATAGCCCGATCCATCCGACGAAGAACCATGCGACCGTCTTGTTAAACAAAAGGAAGAATTCCACCAATCCCGCGAAGAAAAGGAACACGGATATGTGAAGCAGCATAGGAATCGTCTCCACTGCCCACCTCATCCGGAAGTATTCCATCCCGGAGAAAAGGTACGTGCGCACCCGCGCACGCTCATGTGGCATTTCATGAAGATACGAAAGCTCCATGTATCGTCGCACCCATTGTTGGATTAGTGTCGCCAAAAGCGCGCACGTGATGCTGATGGCCATGCTGAGAAGCCACATGGTGTTGATCCGGATCGCGGCGGACAGGTGAGGTGGTGAAGTTTCCAGAGGCGAGGGCGGGGATAAGGCGACCCCATTCGAAATCGCAACGAGTTGTTGCGACATTTGACTGAGCAGCGCAACGGTCTGATCGCCTGAATTGACAGAAAGTTGCTTGTATCCTTCGATGACGAATGCTGCGACTGTCGCAGAGAATAAACCAGTCTGCAACAGACGGTCAATTGTGGGAGGATGAAGAAATAGAAAGATGCGCACAAAGACGAGGACGCCATTGGTGTCTTCGTTCCAGTTTGCAGTTATCTCTTTGTCATACTTCTCGAATTCAGAGAGAGAAAGAGTCCACATTTGTCTCGAGGAGTCTCCAAAGATTTCGCCTTGCGAGAGACAAGGACAGAGTTGTCAGGATCAGATCAACTTTCATATGGGAGATGCATACCTGGACTTGGTCCGCTACTCGCATTTTCAAAAGGCGATTTTCCTCCTAAATTGAATGACTTGTTCAGCACTCACATCCCGTCCTGAAAGCACGTCATGCACCTGCGGCCTGGGGTGTATCTTGAGTCACAGAAGAGATCGGTGCCGCGACATGGTCCTGAGCATTCGCGGGACCTGGTAATTCATGAGAGAAGAAACCAATAAACCAGGACAGCCCTACATACCCATTTGTTGGGTATTCCGCTGCTGCGGAGGTGACGTAATATGAGGAGAACCTAGCGCGTGTACAGTTGGAAATATGTTTGAGATCATGGACTGTGGGCTCACCTTTGCGTTGGGTTTGATCACCTGACGTCCTAACGCCCGTAGTTTCAGCCCCAGGAGAGTCGACATCTGAAGAGTAGATTTAGTACACAACCATCGATTGACATCCGGGTATGGATGTGCCTCGTACCTCTGTAGGACTTCTGACGCTCTGTAAGCTGCTCTTCTCCCGACAAGTCACGGGTGGCTAAACCAAGAATCAGCTCGACTGCGCAGCATTGGCTGAACATTATGGACACACCAGGTGGGTCTTCTCCAGGGCGTCGACCCGGCTGTTCGCCGAGCTCAAGGTCAGGATCGGGAAAGGCAGACATGGAGGTTAGTAACTCGGGCTAGAACATGAGGCGGAGCTTTATATGGGCAGTGATCAAAGCCGGAGCTGTGAGGCAGGAGAGACCGAACCTATGGCGAGAGAGGCGAAGGGCATGCGCAAGGCAGAATGAGTGTCCATTCTTCATGCCAGAAAGTTCTACTGTCCCAATACATACTAACGCCTCAGTGAGCTGTCAAAACTTGAATACGTCTGGATGCAACATGGTTGGATTCGAATCTTGAGTACGATAATCACTTTGCAGCCTCAATGCGCACTTCTCTCTCAAAGAGACGTGTTCACGAAAGATTGGACAGTAAGCACTGACGATGACCTTCTCAACAATGAGTACTGGAGCCCTGTGGAACGATGGACATGGCGGGCGCCCATTGGCTGTGGCGAATAGCCGCGATCACTTGTCAAGCCCAGAATGATTCAAACTCAGCGCGACGCCTCGCGGGATCAAACTGAAAAACAACACACGAAGCTTCCCAGTCGTGTCCGCGCAGTCTTCTCTCGACCTGAGTAGAGTTCTCGATTTGATATGGTATGTGCTACAGTGCTAGGCAATACCCTTGCAGCAGCTTCCCACCAGGGTACAGTACTGGGACTGGCATTTCGGTCTCCGGAGGATGATCCAACGTTGTGTTGGCGTAATCAAAGTCAAGCGGCTTTCATACACGAGTACCGGAGCTTCGGGGCTACGCTTCCACATGTTTTTCGTCCTCTGTAATCGAATAACCCTAATTTGGGTGAGTGAACCCACGCAGTTACAATTAGAGCGCTGTAACCCGTACACTCTGGTGCTTGCCATTGTACCGGCGCTAGTTCAGCAACCAGAACCACCGAAGCAATGGTGACATTCCCCATGAAGGCCGCCGACCACTTCAAAGTTTACACCACGATTCACCCGCGGGGGTATACAGGAACACGCCTCCGCAGCACCACGATGTGACGCCGGAAAAGGCTGACGGCGAGGATTGGGAATCATACAGGGTCCAGGAGTACAAGAGATGCCGCTGAAGAGTGCAAAGACGTCAGGACCTCTGGCCATTGAGGGGATGCTCGGACTCGAGGATGAGCCCAAAGATGTAGATGAGGAACATGAGGGTTCAAGTTAGATGGATGTCAGTACAGTGATAGACGCATCTCTTGTCCATTGTTTTTTTTCCTTGTCCGCATCCCCTCGCTGGATATGGATATAGTATGTAAACCTGAGCTGCTCTGTCCTGATCACGCACTGGATTTTCCCCGCCAATCAATCGCTACCAATAATCTTGGTATCACGATTGGACTTAGAGAATCAGGGGAGATATATGTTTGAAACACGCTTTGCACGGCAGGAGATGAATGGTGAACGTTACAAGTCTTTTTTTTAATTCTATTTTAACATCCTCAGCCTAGGCTATCAGACGAACGACAAGAGGATATGTACCTTCCTGTACATGTACATATCCTCTCATAGTTTGTCTGATGGCCTAGGCTAAGGACGTTAAATTAGAATGATATTCCGAGTCATACTACAGTAGTACTACGTCGATGAACCAAGTCGCGATATTTGGTCACGTGTCTTCACTCTGTCTTCTTACCACATCCACATCCAATTTCAGTCAGCATCAACCTTCCAGTTCCAGTCGACAACCTTGGCTCAAGGATCAATGGATACAGAGATGGGAAAGCTTAATTCACTGAGGAGGCATCGTCCTGGACGTGAGGGTCGTAAGAATCGATGGGCCGTTTTGTGGGTATGATGGCCGCCAAATCCCAAGTCGCTTCGCCATGACTCTTTGGGAGAACGAGTTCTGATTAGCGTACGTGGTTATGACTGTATCATTGTACAGTTGGAGAGACATTTTAGGCCCTTATCGACGTCATTTCGCTCAGCGCGAGTTCCTCCACTGTTTCTTCATCCCCCCACGCGGCCGTCCCCCTCGCGCGGTGGAACCCATTGATCAATGAAATTTTATATACTTGTTCCCTCCGACCGATCCACTTGCCCATCATCATTGCCTCCAGCCTGAGAGTGAAGCGACCTGGACGTCCCTATGAGACGTGTGGCACCAAGCCCTTCCGTTACCCCAATCAATGCCACAATACTATAAGATCAACTCCGCACCCGTAGCGGCCATGACAGTTTCCCTGGCACGCACCGGTTTTCGATCATCCGCGCGTTGTTACTGTACCACCGTAGGTCCCATCGCTTTCGAAATGACGTTCAGTTGGACCGGCGCCAGTTTGGGTCGTCAGTTTTGTTGAGCGGTACGACGCAACTACAGCAGCACGTCCGCAGCGATGCGCCACGAGGATGACACCGCATTCATACCCTACGTGGGAGCCGCATGGCTATGTCTCCCACTGGCACAGCCCCAGCCACGAAGCTTTTCACAACTCCTTCCCTCGCTCATGCTACCTAAAGATACATGCGCCATCACGCCAACTGATGGCCAGTTTGACGAGCAAAGTAAGGGGTGAAAAGAAGAATTGATAATGATACTTCAAGTTCCTTCGGTTCAATAACAATGAGGGAATGAACACGACAGTACCTTCTTCACGGGACGTGCGATCGCGAAAACGCGTCATTGGGGCTTGCTGGTACTATTTAATCTTAAGCGTCAGGCTGGTTGCCAAAGGACGGCACCAACACAAGGCCAACTGATGAGGGCAACCATTGCGCGCGACCAGATGGATACAGTACCGTCCACCGAAGCATGGGGATATCATACCGAAATGGCCGAGTCTCGAATCCAGTGTAATTAGAGAGCGGAGCGGCTAATGCGAGAAACACGTACAATAAGCATTATTTGTACTTTTTTCAACGGATCTGTCTTCTTTCAAAGGTTGGATGAGTTGTGGGCTCAGCACATCCCAAACATTGCCACAGGCCAAGGCCATTTACCGGCCGTTTCAACGTTTCAAAATTTCAACCCCGATCGGTTTTACGGTAGCATTTCTGTCTTTAGTCTGCATCCAGCGTAACATACTTATCGCCGGGCTTTGGATTCGGGCTATGAATATATGAAGCGCCATTGTTCCAACACGCAACTCACGACACCGGACAGCAGAGGTAGGCATGATATTCACGTGTTGTGTTGTACGTGTTATTTCGTGTGGCTCGTGAAGCAATCGTGAACGTAAGGGTCAAAAAGTACAAAAACTACACGCAGTCCGTCATAAAATCAATATAGAGAGCGTTTCCAGCACAGCCCAGCTCCGCCTTCACCCACCAATACACCTATTCCAAGGAGACCTACCCCAAATCTCCCTGGTCCCAGGAATACAACGAGTAACGCATCGGCACAGACATCTGCGGAGACTGCTGCCCCGAATATATCGTCGGTTCCGGCATTGACATGTACTGTCTTTCGAGCGCATATACCTCTTGTGCTGCTTGTCCCAGCGGATGGCTTTCCGTCGACGGAGCCAGAGACTCGTTCATAGACTGCATGTCGTCGAGCGAGTTGCTTTGTGCACGAGTGAACGGCGTCTGGGGATGGAAAAGGCGATACGGACTAGGGGGAAGTACAAGTTTATCGCTGAGTTCGCCCAACTTTTCCACCAGTGATTCCACCCAAGCGTTCTCCTTCACGAGGCCACCCAAATGAGAGGCCTGGCCCAAGTGATCGAGCAGTGCGAGACACCGCAGTATGGCCTCGCGGGAACGTCCTATTGCCGACGCCGTGGCTCCCCAGCGCTCTATTGGCGGATTCTCGGAGAGACTCTCCAGTACTCTCATCGCCAAAATTTCCAGGGTTTCCGAAGTGTCCCGGCCAAGGTTCTCATCAAGAGACGTCTCCTCGTGAGTGACCTTCTCCTCGAGGCCAACTAGCATCGCCACCAGGTTCGCAACTTCCACAGGACCCCGGTTGTCCAGTGGGACATCTGGTGACAAGTACGGGCCGAGAGCATGTTCCAGAAAGGCCAATCTCCCTTCCGAAACCCTCGGATTGTCCATCCGGTGGCGAACATCCTCCACGACCCTTGTAGCGATCAATGACCTGATGCAGAGTATCATTACCCGTGAGAACACGTCCTCATCGGTCAAAAGGTGATCCATGTCACTGGGATCCGCAAATAGTGTTCGGAAATCCTCAGGCATGGGTCGCTCGCTCGGGCTAGACTTGCTGTATGCCTTTGCATAGCACAAAATGGCGGCAAGACATACATGGAGGCGTCGAATCCGATCATCAAGTCCCAAAGGGGACTTCTTCGAGAGGGATGTCTTGTACAGGCGGTGCAGACGCAGGGGGAAATTGGAGTCGCCTCCACCCGAAGGGTTCATCAAGTCGAGCATGGTCGATAGGTCGGATATGGCATGAGAGGCGAAGAAGCTGGGGATACGTGCAACAAAGGATTCGAACTCGTCATCACTGGTCAGTTCTCCCAGCGTTGAAGTCAGCGCCTCCTTGTGCAGACCCATAGAGGCACCCGTTTCACTGGCCGCGACGCTTTTTTGTCCTCGCTCTATAGACCGACGGGGCTCGTGAGAGTCATGTGACTGTTCCACCTCGTTTTCTGGCAAATCCGTATCAGCGGGTGGATGAGAGTCGGACTGAGGGTATGACGCTATGAGTTCTTCAAGCCTTCTGATTATTGAATCTATTGCATCGAGACCTCCGAACTGGGCGTCTCCGCCGAACTCTTTGGTCAACGTTAGACACCGCTGCAATGATTTGCGGGCATCGTTGAGAATCGATCGGTAATCTTGGGACTCTGATGCGGGATCAGAGATACGTTCCACAACATCCTTGGCTAAGATGTTCATCGTATCGAAAGTTTCGGTGCCAAGAGTCTCGCCTTTAGGGATCCGCTCATGAGCGATCATTGTGTCCAACTCTCCCAACATCGAATCAAGGTTGGTAAGCTCCGAAGGTTTGTGATCCCCTACCCCTAGGTTTAATCGCCACAGCGGGCCAAGTGCCTTCTTCAAAAACACGAGTTCTCCTTCAGACGCCTGTGGTGTCTCGGTGCGGTCGCCCATCTCCTTCATGATTTTTGCCGTGAGGAGTGAACCCAGACAAGGGACCACAGTCTTAGTGCGGGTGTCGTCATCCGCCAGAAGGAGGTCCATGTCATTCTGATTAGAAAAAAGTCTCCGGAACTGTTCGGACATATGGACCCCGTGGTGCTGGTTGTACGCCCTCATATAGTACCATATGGCAGTGAGGCACACGTTGAGACGATTCTTGCGGACGTCAGGGTCGAGACCTGAAGTGGTCGGTAGACACGTCATCAGAAGACCACGAAGGCGCACGAAAAGCACCGAGTCGCCATCACTTGGGGACGAATCCATGAGACCAAACATGGTACGAGGTGCCTCTGGGACGACGCGCGAGTCGAAAAATCCTGGAATACGGGAAACGAAATCTTGAACCTCTTGGTCCTCATCGAGCTTCGTAAGTGTCCAGTTCAGCGCTTCTTTGTCCACCGACGAGGACGAATCGATTGCACTGGACACGACGTATTGACGCAATCCTTCCTTGAACAGCTCTTTGTGCGCCTCAATTTGTTTCGAGAATTTTTCCCTATGCCCAAGAAGGGTTGGTTCTTGCGGAAGAAATGCGAGTTGACTGCCTCCACAAACGGGAGAGGAATGTGTGAAAGCTAGCAAGGAGCGTGTCCGCGAGGACCAGGGTCGCAATAGATAGCGTTTGTGATAATCTCCACGACACGCCCGAAAACGGAGTCCGGTAAGGGCATTCAAGGAAAACGTTTGGAATGACTGTTAGCGCGATGTATGCCGAACCAAATAGCCCAATCCATCCGACGAAGAACCATGCGACCGTCTTGTTAAACAAAAAGAAGAATTCCACCAGTCCGGCGAAGAAAAGGAACACCGATATGTGAAGCAGCATAGGAATCGTCTCCACTGCGCGCCGCATCCGGAAGTATTCCATCCCGGAGAAAAGGTACGTGCGCACCCGCACACGCTCATGTGGCATTTCATGAAGATACGAAAGCTCCATGTACCGTCGCACCCATTGTTGGATTAATGTCGCCAAAAGGGCGCATGTGATGCTGATGGCCATGCTGAGAAGCCACATGGTGTTGATCCGCGTCGCCGCGGAGAGGTTAGGTGGTGACGTTTCCAGGGGCGAGGGCGGTGATAAGGCGACCCCATTCGAAATCGCAACGAGTTGTTGCGACATTTGACTGAGCAACGCAACGGTCTGATCGCCTGAATCGACAGAAAGTTGCTTGTATCCTTCGATGACGAATGCTGCGACTGTCGCAGAGAATAAACCAGTCTGCAACGGACGGTCAGTTGTGGGAGGATGAAGAAATAGAAAGATGCGCACAAAGACGAGGACGCCATTGGTGTCTTCGTTCCAGTTTGCAGTTATCTCTTTGTCATACTTCTCGAATTCAGAGAGAGAAAGAGTCCACATTTGTCTCGAGGAGTCTCCAAAGATTTCGCCTTGCGAGAGACAAGGGAAGAGTTGTCAGGACCAGATCAACTTTCATATGGGAGATGCATACCTGGTCCACAACTCGCATTTTCAGAAGGCGATTTTCCTCCTAAATTGAATGACTTGTTCAGCACTCACATCCCGTCCTGAAAGTAACACGTCATGCACCTTTGGCCTGGGGTGTATCTTGAGGCACAGAAGAGTTCGGTGCCGCGACATGGTCCTGAGCATCCGCGGGAACTGGCAATTCATGAGAGAAGAAACCAATAAACCAGGACAGCCCTACATACCCATTTGTTGGGTATTCTGCTGTTGCGGAGGTGACGTAATATGAGGAGAACCTAGCGCGTGTACAGTTAAGAATATCATGTTTGAGATCATGGACTGTGGGCTCACCTTCGCGTTGGGTTTGATCACCTAACGTCCTAACGCCTGTAGTTTCAGCCCCAGGAGAGTCGACATCTGATGAGTGGGTTTAGTACACAATCATCGTGACATCCAGGTATGGATGGCCTCGCACCTCTGTAGGACCTCCGACGCTCTGTAAGCGACTCCTCTCCCGACGAGTCACGACTGGCTAAAGCAAGAATCAGCTCGACGGCGCAACATTGGCTGAACATTATGGACACACCAGGTGAGTCTTCTCCAGGACATTGGCTCGGATGTTGACCGAGCTCAAGGTCAACGTCGGGAAGGGCAGACATGGAGGGCAGCAACTGGGGCTAGAACATGAGTCGGAGCTTTATAAGGGTAGTGACCAAAGTCGGAACCGTCTTCTGAGACTATCGCGAGGCAGGAGAGACCGAACCTATGGCGAGAGAGAGGTGAAGGGCATGCGCAAGTCGGAAATGATTAATAGGTGTCCATTCTTCATGCCAGAAGTTCCATACTAGCGCCACTTCGAAGCTGTCAAATTTCGTCTCGAATCTTAGCAAGATATTTCACCTTGCAGCCTCAAGGCCTCAATGCGCACTCTTCTCTCAAAAGACGGATTGGATAGTAAGTACTGACGATCACCTTCTCAACAATGAGTACTGGAGCCCTGTGGAACGATGGACAAGGCAGGCGCCCATTGGCTGGTGGCGATTAGCGACCACATGCCCAGTACGATTCAAGCCCAGCGTGTACGTCTCGCAGGATCAAAACAAAAACAAACACATGAAGCTTATCCAGGCGTGTCGCGTGGTCTTCTCTCAAATTGAGTTCTCGATTCGATATGGTATGTGCTAAGGTATAGTGCTAGTTCCCACTAGGGTACAGTACTACAGTAGTACTGGCACTTCGGACTTCGGATATGATCCCACGTTGTGTTTGGCCTAGTCAAACTCAAGCGGCTTCCTTAGACTGGTACCAGAACTTCGGGGCTACGCTTCCCGATGGTGTGATCGAATAACCCCAATTCCAGTGAGTGAAAGTGAACCCACACAGTTACACTTAGAGCGCTGTAACCCGTATACTCTGGGGCTGGCCATTATCCCGGCGCTAGTTCAGCAACGAGAACACCGAAGTAATGGAGATAATCCCCATGAAGGCTTCCGACCACTTCAAAGTTCGGCGAGGATTGGAAATCATACAGGGTCCAGGAGTGCAAGAGATACTAAGGTAGGGCTCACAAGGTTTCATCCAACGTCACGTGATAAAAGTGACAAAATGCGTTACAAACACAAAATTTTGAATAACTTTCCAACAAAAACGTTTTAAAAAAAAACGCCACGGCACAAAGTTGGATAATTAGATTTAAGTCATTTGTGCCGTGGCCGATTTTTGATAAAAAAAATTATTGAAGGAGTTATTCAAAAAACAGTGTCTCCCATGGCGGACCTCATGGATTTGGCGGGTGGATCCGTTTGAAACTTTGAGTTCCGACGGCATGGCATGGACTTCAATTTGTATCACATGACGTATGGGAGATGAAAAATATATTTCACCGCGCGGAATCGAACCGACGAGCCCCCCCTGCTCACTGATGTAAGCAAAACACTATAACCATTAACCATTACACCATTGGGCTCTACCATTAACTAGTCCTTTAATGATACTTGACTAGCTGCCACAGATGATAGGTGAATTTTTGAAATGCAAGGAGAGGGAAAAAGGGAACATTTATTGGTATTAGGTGGATCTATCTGATATTTGGTAGATCAACAATTAGAACCACAGTACTGTGCATAAGGTTCAGGCATTCAGCAGACATTGAAATAGATTGGCCGTGCGTGCATCATGTAACTGTCACACTCACGTGACATTGGATGAAACCTTGTGAGCCCTAGCTTATTGAAGATTGCAAAAGAGGTCAGGATCTCTGGTTTGGCAAGTCACCGAGGGGATATACCCAGACTCGAGGATGACCCCAAAGATGTAGATGAAGAACATAAGGGTTCGAGTTAGATGTCAGTACAGTGATAGACGTATCTCTTGTCCGTTCTTTTCCTTTCGTAGCTCTTGCTTGTCCTCATCCCCTCGCTGAATATGGATATGTGTTAACCTGAGTAGCTCTGTCTTGATAACGCACTGCGTTTTCCCCGCCAATCAAGCGCTACCAATAATCTTGGTACCAACCATTGGGCAGCTCGAGCATCGCGGCAACGAAACTGGGTGTTGGGCCCACTGGCAGGAGACCTTCACGATCGGACTTAGGGAATCACGGCAGAGAGATTTTTGAAACACGCTTTGCATGGCAGGAGATGAACGGTGAACGATGGACATCGATGAACTGAAAACGACCAAGTCACGATATTTAGTCACATCAGTCACTATCTTCTCACCACTTACCACCACATCCAATTTCAGTCAGCATCAACTTTCCGGTTCCAGTCGACAACCTTGGCTCAAGGATCCATAAAATCAACGGATGCAGAGATGGAAATGCGTAATTGACTAGGAAGACATTATCCTGGACGTGAGGGTTGCAAGCATCGAAGGGTCGTTTTGTGGGTATAATGGCCACCAAATCGCAAGTCGCTTCGCAGCGACCCTTTGGTGGAACGAGTTCTGATTAGCGTATGTAGTTGGGTTGGAGTGACCTAGCGAGTGAGTTCAAAGGTAGTTCTGTTCTCGAGGAAGAGAGGCCGCGGTCCCGAACTAGCGAGAACGCGCAAGAGAGGGTGTTGGGCGAGGTAAGGCTATGATTGAGATAAGCGCGGAACGGTCGGCTAAGGAGAAGAGAAACAGTGAGGGAAAACACAAAAGAAACCCAGACCAGGATGACGGGTGACGGTTCGGCAGACTCGGTTCGTCGTCAAACCGTCGGGCGAGAGCAAGAATTAACTGACCTTTGACAAGGCCGAACACGGGAGTATTTATACGCAAGGCTGAGACAGTACAAGACAAATTTTCTATGCGGGAAAGTGAGCTAGTGGGGAAAAAGTGAAAAGATGCACCGTGAGAGACCATCCCACCCGCATAGTCAACCGTCCGCATCATTTTTAGAGCTTTTACATCAAGGAGCTGGCATTGGACAGCAAGTTCAAGATCGTGAATGCGCTGGTGATCCACCACAGGTGGTCAAGGGGGTTGGAGATACCACCGGCGCCGCTAAACTCAAAGACGGTACTGCCGGCGACAGGCTGCGCGGCGTCGGGAAATGATGAAAGTTTACAGAATAGTCGTAAGGTGCGCGACGTCGAGCGCGTGGTGAGGAACGGTGCGACGATGCTCGATGGGAAAGTGAAAAAGTAAAATAGGAAGGTGTGGAATGGGGAGCGAACGTCGAAATCAAAAAGATCGCAAACGTACGAGAAAGTAACCCGGCTGCACCTATATACAATGGAGATCCTTCCAACACAGGCGTGGTCCAGACCGAGGGGTGGTCGACGACGGGCGGTGAGCAAACTCTGCTACGTGGAGCAGCGTGCTGTTCGATGCGGCGCTTGGTTGTGACGTCGGCCGACGGTCTTAGGTGATCCGCGAGTCTTCGGCCGTGAGGATTGGGGCGCGACGAGGGTGGAAGACGGAAGGGCTGAAGGCGAGGGAGAGACGGGAGATGTCACGTTCGAATACTCGTTCCGATGGCTGGAGCCTGAGAGACATCATGATGATGAGGCTCCGGGCGAGTTCCTCCACTGTTCCTTCACTCCGCCCCCACGTTGGCCACCCCTTCGCGTGGTGGCACTTGAGGTACTGATTGACCTATCAAGTTTATATGCTTGTTCCCTCAGACAGAGCGACTCGCCCGTCATGCCTCCGGTCTGAGAGTTAAGCGACCTGGACGTCCCCATGAGACGTGTGGCACCAAGCCCTTCCACTGCCCTTCCGCTGGCCCGTACACAATCAACGCCACAATACTATAAGATCAACTCCGCACCCGTGGCAGCCATGACAGTTTACCTAGCACGCACCAGTTTACTGCCAGTTTCCGATTATCCGCCCGTTGTTGCTGTGCCGCCGTAGGACCCATCGCTTTTGAAATGACGTTCGGTTGAACCTGCGCCAGTTTGAGTCGTCAGTTTTGTTGAGCGGTACGATGGCACCTGCACGCAACTACAGCAACACGTCCGCCGCGATGCGCCATGAGGATGACACCGCATTCATACCCTACGTGGGAGCCCCATGGCTATGTCCCCGATTGGCACAGCCCCAACCACGAAGTTCCCTCTCGCATACGCCACCTAAAGATACATGCGCCATCATGCCAACTGATGGCCAGATTGGTGAGCAAAGCAAAGGGTGAAAAGAAGGTTTGATAATGATACTTCCTTCGGTTCAATAACAATGAGGGAAGGAACACAACAGTGCCTTCTTCACGGGACGTGCGGTCGCGAAAACGCGTCATCGGGGCCTGCATGCGCTATCTGGTCCTAAGGGTCTGGCTGGTTGTTAAAAGATGGCGTCAACACAAGGGCAATTCTGACGAAGGCAACCACTGGGTAACCGTTGCGCGCCACCAGACAGGATACAGTACTGACCGCCAATGAATGGGGGGTACTCAACCCTGTCTAGAGCATCCAGGGTATCCCCGGGTAGTGTTTGGTATTCCTTATCCCTTTCAGCAATATCATGCCGAAATGGCCGGGTCTCAAATCCAGTCTAATTAAAGAGCGGAGCAGCTAACGTCAGAAACATGTACAATAAGTATCATTTGTACATTCTTCAACGCATCTGTCTTCCTTCAAAGGGCTTGAATGAGTTGCGGGCTCAGCACATCCCAAACATTGCGACAGGCCGAGGCCATTTACCCCTCGTGTCCAAATCTCATTGAATCTCGCCACAAGGTCGACCACGCCGATGGGCTCAGAAACTAGGCCTTCTCGAATCAAGGACTATTGGTTGTTTGCTAAACTAGCTGTGTCTAGTGGAGCTCCGACGCTGCCACACGGTCTCGGGCCAAAGACAGTGCTTAGGCCATGCCTTTGTTCCTTGCCGGCAAAGCGGAGCTCGAAGCTGGAAGGACTGTCGTATCTGTGGAGGGATTGTCTCCCTTTTACCGATCTGCTCAAATAAGGACAATGATACCACTGAATGAACCAGACACAAACGACTCGCTTCTGCTCGCTGCTAACCATTGTTGCGATTTTTGAGTGTGGGATGGGATGTGCGTTGAGGACTCCAGTGGCACTGAGAACATGAGGCGATCCGACCACAGAACGTCGGGTGGGGTACAGCATACAGCAGTCAAAGCTCAAAGGGGTGCTCGCCTCAAGGCAATAGCGCCCGTACGTGATTGTGGACGTCCACTCTCCCAAGCGAGCCCTCCGAGTAAGCGCCCGTCCCCCCGTCTCCCTGTTAAAAGCGTCGTACACAGCTCCGCATCACTTTCCACAAATCCCACTTCTTCGCATCTAAATCCCACACGTACCCACCAGTACCACTCCAACAGCCCATCAAAGCACTATGTCTTCGTTCCACACCACCACTGACGCTTCCTTCTTCCCATGTGGCGAGAATCAAACGGCCGCTTGGACTGAAGTCGCGGGCCAGAACCAGCAGGCCACCCTTTCATTCAATGGGGGCACACCTGGTCCCCTTACAGTGAGCACGGATCTCCTCCGCGATACGAAAGGTTACTTACATTTTACAGTCACACATCCTCGATCAGATCTTCGCGCCCGTGCTCGATGACATGGTCAAGACTGGGTTCGGTCTCGATGCCGCCAGCGCTGGGGCGTTCAACCCCGGCTATACACCTAACATGCCAGAGCACTACAATCACATGAATACCGTAAGCACACAATGCCTGTCGGTCGACTGGTGGTCATTGACTTACCTTGTTGCGTTGTAGGTCTCACACGCTACTTGGCTCGCGCCGACTCCCCGTAGGTCAAATTCTCCCTTGCTTTCGACTTGTACTTATGCCACCCAAAGCCCTCACGGACTCGGACACCATCGCATCGCCACAGAGCGACGCCCCATGGGATGGGAGCCTCCTACCTACCCCACCAGCACCGGGGCCACAAGGCGTGAGTGGGGGCCACTCGGTGACAAGAGTCACATTTTTACCTTCTATTCCATTCGCAGGATGCCTTCCCTTCCAGTTCCGTGGCAACGATCCCGGCTTCTCGCACCACATCGGCCCGGCCTTTCGAACCAGGCCACTCCGCCCATCTGACGACCCCGTATGTTGATGGTAATGGGGGCATGTCGGGCCCATATCTCAATTTCCCCAGCACTGTTGGTGCCACTCCGTGAGTATCTTCAATTCTTCCTTTCTATGGGAGCGACGTATTCACCCTCGCTGACACGAGTTGTTACAGTTGGGCGACTCCCCTCGGTGCTGAGAAAGCGGTTGCCGGCCAGGCCATGACGTCCGGCACTTACGTGCCTACATTGCCGAGGACGCGTCCCGGGAAGCGTCCGCACGATGCAGAGGGTACTGGCCATGACTTCATCCAAGCAACAAATGGCGCCCATAGGAGTGGACCGACCAGGAGGGTCAAGCGGAAGATGAGGAGGAACGGGGTCTTGGAGGCGGCGGGGTCAACAAGTAGGGCCCGCCAAGAGCCCGCTGACAGGACCCCAGCTGATTTTAGTGCTAAATCCGAGGCGGCGGGACGCGGAGCGGGGATGCTCGCGGCCCCGATAGCGCACGAAGTTTACCACCAATTCCTGCCGGGACCAAGTGTCCAGGGGGCATTGACGGGGACTACTGCGCAGGAACAGCTGCCTTGGGTCGAGGGGAGTGTGGAGAGTATGGGTTTTGACTTCACAGGCAGCGCGGTGGGGCAACTGGACGTTGTCAACACCGCCGAGGACGGGGAGGGTGAGGATGCGGAGGAGGACGGCTTCAAGATACCAAAGGGACTCGACGAGAGGTATCAACGCCTCCTCATGGCCACGCCAGAAGAGCGAGCGCGCGGCGTCGTCCGCGTGCTGAAGTGTGTCATATGCCCCAAGGCCGGGTTCAGCAAGTGGGACAACTTCACCCGGCACTGTGACAGGACGGAGGCGCACCCGGTAACCTTCGTCTTTTGCCGCTTCTGCGGCGACTTCTTTTCACGCCCAGAAGCGCGAAAGCGGCACGAGGAGAGTCCCCCCAAGGAGTGCTCCATGGTTAGCCCGGCCAAAGCTGAGGAAAAGCGGGCGGTAACGCTGAGGGTACATGAGGAGTACACGAGGGAGCTGGATGCGTACCTGAAGTTCGGCGGGACGATGGGGGAGTCTTTCATCCAGAGGATCATAAAGTTGTACCCGGACTCGTCGAAGAGAGGGAGCCGACAGCAGAATCGGCTCAAAGCGTGATGAGTAGGGGCTTCGTCGTTACGATACCGTCTGTCTTTCTTTTCCCTTTCCTCTTTTGCTGGTCCTACTGCAGGGGGACAACTTGCAGTGTGGCGCCGGGGACGATTTTCATGTGTACGTTGTTCTTGTTGTAACATCCTGTATTGCTTCCTATATACTAGAAATCATCCTGATCTGACGTGGCTCTCAGTCAGAGCTATTGTCCTGACTACGCACCGTGGATCCCCATTCGCCTGAAGGCCTTGCTCAACTGTTGTCCAAACTTCGAACGCGAACCATGGGAGTCGCAACTGGGAGGGGGGGAAAGACGAGGCGAAGAGGTATAGGGACAATCAATCGATTTGATGACAGCCGGATAAGAAAACTTGCTTCTTAAACACGCGTCGGGGCTGGATTTTCTTGCCACGCCGACCCAACGTGAACAAGTCGTACGAGATGAGGAACTTCAACCTGGCACCGGAACGATGAAAATCGACCTCTTCCTTTCCACATGGGACACCCACGAGCCATAGACAGGCACGCCGTACGCGGTCACGCGCGATCCATGAGCCGCAAACGGGCACAACCCACTAGCAATCCCTCCACACGTACCCGGATTAATCGATCGCTTGTCTTGCGCAGAATGTCTTACCAATGGTCCATCGATGCATTGTTGAACTGACAAGGGCGAGGGGGAACGGAAGCGTTGGGGGTAAGAGGGGAGCACCCAATCGATTCGGAGGATATATAAATGGAACGTCTGCGTCTACATCCCCTCGTTCTATCCCCGTGCGTTCTTCTTAGTCATTTGTCTCTCAGCGTCTACAAAAAGCCTTTCCAGGTTTTTTGCGATATGGCGATGCGGCTCCGTTTGGCACAACAACCATTCCTATAGGAGAACAAACCCGTCCCCTGTGTCATAACTTACGATGGGCGGACACAATATGCAGGTGTTCTTGGCGACTCAGATGCGCATCACGTTTGAGTGTCCTGTGTCTGCTGTTCTTCATGGTGATACATTAGAGTGGATTTCCGCGCCACGGAGGCTGCCTTCCACTCAAGCCCGACATTCAAAAAAGATATGAACTTTTGGTGTCTTCACTTCGTAACGTGGCGGTGGTGGGCAAGGGTCACCAATATTCCAGCGTGCTCCCGGCCTTCTAATGAGAATCACCTACGCCATCTGGGCTTATGGATCGGCTCGGCCTGCGCGGCAGCGGGGTATGAGGGTATAATGGGCACTTTGTATTCGTGCGGGCGCTACGACGATAGCGCTCCAGCTACGGCAACAAGAATCGTATGAGTTCTCTTTATGACTACTGTACAGTATAAAATAATATACGGAACGCCGAATCTATTTCCACGTAGCAGACATAGAAAGACGTCCACAACCATCACAGGTAGTGGTCACCGAAGACAGCCTGATGCCGCGGCGGCAATAGTATCCCCTTCAAGTTGCTGGATACGCTACTGAGCACTGGTGTGAGTATACCCGTTTCGAGGGTGGTCACAAAATGTAATTGAAGGGATGAATTACTCTTTGATCGGACGAAACCACATTTTGCGATTTGGCTCTGGATATATTACCCTCCTGCCAGTGGACGCGGTTGGGGGACCCACCGGGCTGAAAAACCTTTTCCACTCCATGGGACCCCTTTACATTATGCTACGTTTTGCGGCCTATGCGACGTTGTAAAGGTCTTGTCCATTGGCCCTCAGGATGTGAACTCTCTAAACTTCAAAAATGAGTCGCCTCTGCATCTGGCATCTCAAGAGGGTCAATTTGATATCCTACGGTTCCTCGTTGAGCAAGACGCCCACGCGGCAGCCCACACCATGGTCATCATGATGCCACTAGAGACCCCGGCGTGGCGTCGAGACTAATGCAGTCACACAGTAACGCAGTAAAAGACCAGAAAGAAGGGTGAACGGTGCAAGACGGACCCAGAAATAGTATGTGAGGCGTGAAGTAAATTTGAGAACAGCAGGATTACGGTCAGAACCTCGGGCTTTATACTGGGAGAGCATAAATCGCTCAATCGCCTATATTGCGTTGGACATTTGTCACTCAGCTTGCCCTTGGTTCTCCACACTAAACTCAGAACCGCATGAAAACGAAGGGGCGAGTACAGAATAATCATCAAATGGTTCCTACGCATTGAGTTTAAACGTAATCGTGAGGCATTTTTCTGAATACAATACACGGCCCGCTGATCCGTGATTAGAGCGGGCTACTCGGCATCAAGCGTAAGCCAGTTTACGATGACACTATGGTAGGGCCGGTCCAACGTCACGTGATGAATGGGCAAAAAGCGTGACAAAGGGGAAAATGGTGAATAACTTTCCAACAACAACACTAATGAAAAATCGGTTCGCCCTTAAAGGTAGATTAGGATGTTCAGAACATTTAAGGGCAAACCGATTTTTAATAAATCCAGTTTTTGAAGAGTTATTCAAAAGATTGTGTCTATCTTATCATGTGTGCAGTGGATCTTTGAGTTCCCAATGGCGCGGCTGTTGGTCGCAAAATGAGATGTAACGCAGTGTCACACTCACGTGATGTTGGATGAAACCTTACCGGCCCTACCTTACAACAACACGACCCTAGATCTACACGTTCAGATTTTTTTTGGTTTCCTTCTCGTTTTACTCCACAGAACTTCTGATATTTGGTTGGGTTTCGTGGGCCCGTGGGCCTGTGTAGGATGAATGAAGTCGCATCTGGTACGCCAGTGAGTAGGATCTACTGGCCACAGGCCCTCGTCTGCGTTGGAGAGAAAAGCAACTGGAATTGCCACCAAGTTGTAAAAGGTACGACTTCGCTAACAATATCCCACGTGTGTGCCAGTACTGTACTGTATCCCTTCAGTCTCCAGGGTCACTTGCTATCGTGATGTCTTGCGAATGCATCGGACCCTTTCACAACAAAAATGTCCTTCTATGGTGCCTGCACCCCTTGCGCGTATCATGCTGCGGGCCTCAATTCCACGGCACGGTTTGCAAAAACCCTTCTACCGTTGAACAAGACAATACGGATTTGGCGGTGCATTACCGATTACAGCGATCCTCGTACTCCTCGGGAAAATGAGATCCGGTGAGGGATTGGCGATTCTGGTCCCACTTTCTGCTAGAGAACCGCAGCGGCGAGCGGTGCAAAGGCGGGGCTTCGTGAAACATGCTGAAAAAGATTCGACGTGGCTTCTCGGGCCTCGAGTGTAGTAGAACCCCCGGACAGAATCCGTCCGAGTCGGATATTGGGGCGCACTTCCTCGGATATGCACCACGTACCCACTTCATAGTTCAAAGGAGGCCTGTGCGACGTG
>Ga0307510_10001466_pt1 | contig 26020 bp, 23 predicted proteins | sample 12_EM_MG_FD_207224 | JGI IMG/M metagenome (GOLD analysis project Ga0307510, IMG submission 207224) | Populus trichocarpa ectomycorrhiza microbial communities from riparian zone in the Pacific Northwest, United States - 12_EM | ecosystem: Host-associated > Plants > Roots > Unclassified | place... | reverse complement strand
TTTTTCAGGTTGCTTCCCCCCCCCCCCCCTGACTGACCAGTCCCCCTCCTGGTGAGTGCCCATACCAGCTCACTTACTGTGTGCTGACCACTTGCTGACCCCCGTTGCTGGCACCCATTTTTCTGTGTCCCGGGCAGTCCCACCTGATCGAGTGAGTGCTCCTCACTTGCTTTTTATTTTTTTATTTTGTGTCCTGACCAGTCCCGAAGCCCCCTCCCCAGGTTACTTTTTTTTCTGCATCCAGACCTGTCCTGTCCTGCTCCCTCAAGCTTGCTTTCTTTCCATGGCCCGACCTGTTCCTCCACTGCTTCTCTGGCAATGTCGCACCATTTCCACCAGCACTACTGGAGGTGAGTTTGTCTCCATTGCTGGGTTTCTTTCCATGTCCTGACCAGTTGCATCTTCCTGTGTCTCCCTCATAGCTGTGCCTGTGCCCATTGCCACACCGCCCAAGGCATCGCCTTCCTTGCTGTCCCCTGTCCAAGTGAGTGGGCCTTCTTTTGAGCACGAAGACGCAGGGACACAAACAGACAGGATACCCTGTCTGTGCTGGATGGGCCATTTCTTCATGCTTACCGGAATGTCCCTCTGACGCTTGGGGGGTTTTTTTTTTGGGCTGACCAGGCTCCACTGCTCCTCAAGATGAATACATGACACAACTCAACACTGACACACCCTCGCCCTCCCATTTCGACGCTGCTCATCACCTCCAGATGCACATGCCACCCACAACTGACATCCATACACCAGAATCACAACCGCAGCAGCAGCAAACTGTGCACACGCGCATGCACAGCTCATACGGTGCCTGTGGAGGTCGTTGTTTTGTGGGGGTTCGAACCAGTGAGTCCATTTTCTTTTTTTTCTTTTCTTTTTTGTTCACTTTTTGTTTTTTTTTCCAGTCCTACTGTCCTCATGCGCCCCCACCCTCACCTGGCCAGAAGTCAAAGCAGCAGTGCCATCGCAGGGTCTTGATGACGGTGACGGCAATGGCCTGCACCCATCGCGTGCATCACTCACCCATGTCCCACCCATGGTTTCTGCATGCGACCTGCAGTCAGGACACAACTGACCACCCTCTTTGACCCACAAAGAGACCTTGACCTGGAGTGGCAGCTCAACGTCGATCCCTCCATGCTGCACAATTTTCAACATTGTGTTCTGCAACATTTCAATGTGTTCAACTCACCTGAAGCCATCCAAGACCACCAACGGGACATTGGCAGCATGAGCCCCTCTCCCCCACCATTGTTACCTCTCGGAGTGAGTCTCAGCTTTTTTTTTGTGTTCTGACCAGTCTGACCTCTGCCGCCCCCAGCAAAGCAAAACTGATGGCAACAACCTCAAGCCAGTGACATTTCGATTTCGAGCACCCCATCTTCGACCTCGCATTGAGTTGCCCCTACCTCTCTCCTCACAGCTCGATATGCATTCGTGAGCATCGGAGCCACATCCACCTTTCCTCCCAGTACCCCTCTCTGCCTACATCATGCCTGCATTCGCTCAGATGCCTGATGTCACACACTGGTACATCCTGCATTCTCAGTGCCTGAGTACCTTGCCCTCACCACTGCCCCACTCTTCCAGCTCGGAACCACAATGACATTGACAGGAGGCACTCTCTGGATGGTGACTATGCGTTGTCTGTGGTATGTTCCCTTTTTCTGTTTTGTTTTTTTGGTTGTATTTCTTTGTGTTTTCCATATCACATCATAACATGTATATATTTAAATACTATCTGATGAATGGATAGGTTTTGCTTGAAAGATACTGTACCACGCCCACGCTGTAGGCATGGTTTAAACACTTGTTTTAATCATAACTTGTCCAATTCTTGTTTAAGTTAGATGTTCTAGGGCTTATTTTGATGGGTAAATACAGAGGGTTGTGGTCATTTGGTAGCTTATGTAACCATTACCTAAAAGACCGGTCTAGACTGGTCTAGACCGGTTTTTTGCAGTCTTTATAAAATTCTCATAACCCTTGGACCTTAACCTGGACTGGTCAAAGACTGGACTGGACTGGACCTGAAGACCAGTCTTTTGCAGTCCAGTCCAGTCCAGTTCAGGTTAAATTTCCAGTCTATGGACTGGACCTGTAAACACTATTTGTTTTAAATAAGGTTTGACATAAATAGGGTCTACATAGTTGGCCACATATTTTAAATAAGCTTAGTCTGCATAATTTGTTGGCGATAATCAGCTGATGGAGATCAATCGGCCCGATAAGGAGATAGGCATGAGTCGATGCGAAGCTGGTTCAGTCTGGAGCTAGTTTCCCCTCTGCCTCACACCATGAGGAATCCTTAGTGCAGGATGTATACGCCACAAGGAGGATAGTGTTGTCACCAGAGAAGGTGGCATGAGTTTGGCTGTATCCCTGTCGATGGTAAGCTTGTTTGTGGTGAGAGTGCCAGTCTTGTCAGAACACAGGATAGTGACACCTGCAAGCTCCTCAATGACAGTGATATGAGTGACAATAGCCTTTGAACAGCATGCACCGACCTGCCATGACCACCATGCCCACCACATCTGGTGCATCCACCACATCCGCTGCCTTTCCTTCGATCCTTGCCAAGGCCTGCTGCCATCCATGGTGCAAGACAGATGACATTTGAGATGATAAATGAGATGCAAGTGATCTGTACAGGGTGAAGAACAGCAAGAGAAGCGAAACATATGACTTTGTGTGATGGAGTGACAGACATTGGCTCGTTGGCTTGATTTTGAGCTAGAAAAGATGGTGGGAGGTCTAAGACAAAAATAATAATAAGGGAATGTACAAAAATGGGCCAAATGGTCCTATAAATAGTAATATGTGACCACAGTGAGTGTGTGGTTAATTGGCAAGTGGTTGCAAACATTGTGCATGACATCGTTGACATGGGAAAGTGGCGTCAGGCCAGCAAAGGAGAAGTGTCAGCAGTGGGCTTGGGGCGAGGCAAAGGGGGACTTAGAGGAGCAGAGGGTGATGAGAGGGACAAGGGGCGGCAAAAGCAGGTGAAGAGGTATGGAGGCGAACTGTGTGACGATGATGAGGAGTGCAATGGTGGTGAGTCTGAGGGAGCTGACATAGTGGAATAGTGTGTCAGGTGGCCCAGGCCAGTGCATATATATGCCATCCTCACAGGATAGCATCTTTGACTCAGTGGCCAGACACAGTCCAAGGGATGCAACGAAGTGCATTCCCTTGGCGGAAGACAAGGGGTTGCTGGGTGCGTTGGCCACTGTGTCATCTTCAGGCTGTGGGCCGGTGGGATCAGGCTGCGCTGCATGTTGATGTATGTGGTCAGGGGGGTGGGAATAACGATTGTGTGTGAATGCAAGGGGTGGATGGTTGTTGGAAAACAAATTGGTGATGGCCTTGAAGCCACCAAGAATGATTGAGATGGGGCTGGGAGGGTGCGATGCCTCCTTGCCGCTGTGCATTGCTGTGATGTTGTTGTACTCAGGGGTGGTCAAGGAGACATCCTCCTGCCGCCTTGAAGGCCAGTGGATGGCACCATCGTCAATGGGGAATGTGTGCTCTGATGTAGCATGCCAGTCTACAGCCATGCTGCCATTCACATTGCAGAAGATGGCATCTGGGCACATTACCAACGCGGCCTAGTGGGATGTATTGATGGCCTTGCAATAGGGCATGTCATGTGTGATGGCACACTCTGCTGCACTTGTGGGTGCTTGTTATGATCCACCCCAATTTTTCTCATCCTTGTCGGACCCCCTCCTCATCACCCTATCTATGGCCAAGCAACCATTACCATTGAACCCATTACCCCTACCAGACCTGCCACCACTACCGCCCAGCGAACCATCCAAACCATTGTCACCCCTTGATCAGCCACCAGTCGAGCCCCTCATCCCCATCCCATGGAACATCCATCATCGGGAATACTCCTCAATGGAGACATACCAAGAGCCACCCCCAGTAGAGAACCCACTGGGAGATCCAGACAGTCCCATGGAGGACGCGCTGCCCTTAGAGCCAGAACCAATCACTCAGTATGAACCTGACGTCCCTGGAGGACAGACACATGCCTTGTCTCCAGAAGAGTCCCCTATCGCACCCTGGGAAGAGTACCTTACTGAACCCAACAGTCCTGTGTCCCACAAGCACTCCCTGTCACCCACAAGTCCCTCTTCAGCACCCATATGCCAACGCACCAGTAGAGAAGGCAGCTACCAGTCAATCATGCCTGCTGCCTTGTCGCCTATAGCCAGCACCTCGCCCCAGAGTCAGGGCCACCAGTTGATCCCTTCAGAAGGATCCGCAGACCATCCCTCATCCACACAGAGCTCTGCAGATGATGCGGATAGCGACATGGCCCTTAATTGGGTCACTATCAATACTGACTACCTTAAAGGGTAGTTGCTTACACTAGATGCCCATTAGACCAGAATGGGCATGCAGAGATCAGATCTCCTCAGATCAACCTCAAACCTTGTGGTCGTCATCGCATCATGATGACGCTTCTCTTCTTGGAATGACCCGCTGCTATTGTTTGACCCTTAAGGATGGATTAGGCAACTTGTCAATCCCTCATTCGCTCTCATTCACTTTCTATTGTTTGACTCATACAGACCGCAGCACTTGTCCGCGGAACGTCATACAATACAGACAGCCCCCTCTTGACCAGAAGTACCTACCTTAGTAACCATGGCCTGTGCGTGGTCGTGCCTGTATATAAGCGCCCTGTATTTCGACAGTCAAGCCCTAAGCTTGACTTGATTCTCAATATCAATGTTCTTGAAAGCTCCCCTTGTGCCTCCCCTTTCCCTCATCTCTTACATAAGCCACTCAGAGTCGTCTCTAGCAACACTAGAGACTTCTACTATCTTCAAGTACTCGCCACCAGTTCACTCTTAGTACAAGTCGTACTATCAAGGCCCGTTGAAGCCTTAACAGTGCTGGGTCTGTGAGATGAGGGACGGGAGCTAAGAGGGGCTCAAGATCGTCGATGTCAAGGGTAAGAGTGGCAACATCGACAAGAACGATGTCCTCTGTGCCAAACTTGAGTGTGCGGGGCTAGAGCACCTCTGCACCTGCAGTCTCAGCCACGAATGCTGACTCCATGGTTTTGGAGTCCAGGGGTGGTGCCAGCACACTGTCTTCCATCATCGTCACTCCCCCTGCTTCATCTGGGTCTTCTGCAAAGGCCTCAGAGGCTTGCAGGCAGGGCACAAGGCAAGGGGTGTTGGTGCTAGGGAACAGCGGGGGTAGTCCCGCGGCTACCTAGCGCCTGCCCCGTACCCGCACCCGGGCGGGTTTTTTCCCGTCTGGGCGGGTAAAATCCCATCAAAATGAGCCCTAGAACATCCAAATCGGACAAGATTTGAGCGAGATATGGTTAAAACAGTGTATAACACTTGTTTTAAGCATAACTTATTCAATTCTGGTCCGATTTGGATGTTCTAGGGCTTGTTTTAAAGCTGATGGGTAGCAGAATCCTGACCCGTACCCGTCCCCGCGTCCCGCGAGGGTTACCCCAACCCTTGCTATTGCCTAGTTGGTGCCAAGGTGCACTGCTTCTCCTGACTGGATGTTGTGCATGATGCACAAGGGCATGTGGGTCCATGCGGTTCTGCACAGCTGGGCTGGCGAACTGTCTGGCCCATGGGGTGGTGTAGCCTCAACAGGCAAGGCAGGATATGTGGGGACATTAGAAATTGAGGGAGTGCCCAGTGCAGCAATCAGCTTGCTGCTCACCGCTGGTACCTGTAATTCCTCCCCCTCAAGCTGAGCTGCTGATGCCGAGTGGATGACCTGCTCCTTGGTGATGGTGCCAGGCCTGGGCCATAGTGCTCAGTAAGCCTGCATGATGGTGTCGAAGCCATGTGACTGACCCTTGTACACCCAGATGGCTGGCTTGGGGTCATCAAGATGTGCAAGCTCCAATCAGCACACAATGTTGTGGGGGCAGTGCATGTGGCACATGGTGTCCGCGACCTGCTCTCCATATGAGAAGGTGGTCTGGGGGCATCTGTTATGATCCACCCCAATTTTTCTCATCCTTGTCGAACCCCCTCCTCGTCACCATATCCACACCTAAGCAACCACTACCATTGAACCCATCATCCTTACCAGACCTGCCACTGCTACCACCCAGTGAACCATCCAAACCATCGTCACCCCTTGATCAGCCCCCAGTCGAGCCCCTTGTCCCCGTCCCATGGAACATCCATCGTCGGGAATACTCCTCAATAGAGATGTACCAAGAGCCACCCCCAGTAGAGAACCCGCTGGAAGACCCAGACAGTCCCATGGAGGATGCACCACCTTTAGAGCCCCAACCAGTCATTCACTATGAACCTGACGTCCCTGGAGGACAGACACACACCTTGTCCCCAGAAGAGTCCCCTATCGAACCCTGGGAAGCATACCTCACTCAGCCCAGCAGTCCTGTGTCCTGCAAGCACTCCCTGTCACCCACAAGTCCCTCTTCAGCACCTATACACCAACGTACCAGTAGAGAAGGCAGTTACCAGTCAATCACCCCTTCTACCTCATCGCCCATAGCTGGCACCTCACCCCAGAGTCAGGGCTACCAGTCGACCTCTTTTGAAGGATCCGCAGACAATCCCTCATCCACACAGAGCCCCGCAGACAATGCAGATAGCGACATGGCCCTTAATTGGGTCACCATCAATACAGACTACCTTAAAGGGTAGTTGCTTACACTAGATGCCCATTAGACCAGAATGGGCACACAGAGATCAGATCTCCTCGGATCAGCCTCAAACCTTGTGGTCATCATCGCATCATGACGACACTTCTCTTCTTGGAATGACCTGCCACCATTGTTCGACCCTTAAGGATGGATTAGGCAACTTGTCATTCGCTCTCGCTCATTCTCCATTGTTCGACTCATACAGACCGCAGCACTTGTCTGCGGAGTACCATACGATACAGACAGCCCCCTCTTGACCAGAAGTACCTATCTTAGTGACCATGGCCCATGCACGGTCGTGCCTGTATATAAGCGCCCTGTATTTCGACAGTCAAGCCCTAAGCTTGACTTGATTCTCAATATCAACATTCTTGAAAGCTCCCCAAGTGCCTCCCCTTCCCTCATCTCTTACATAAGCCTCTCAGAGTCGTCTCTAGCAACACTAGAGACTTCTACCTCTTCAGATACTCGCCACCAGTTCACCTCTTAGTACAAGTCATACTATCAAGGCCCGTTGAAGCCTTAACAGCATCCGTCTCCAATGTGGGGCATGTACCCCACTTCATCTGGTGCCCAGTGTGGCTCTGGGGTGTTGTTAATGGCAAGCGTGTGTGGCATGTTGTGGGGAATGGGTTGAGACCTGGTGCAAGGGGTGCTGTCCTCCTTGGGCAGTGTGGCTGCTCCAGCCTTCTCTTTGGCCTCCTGTTCCTCCCCCTCCTTGACCAGCTGGTCTTCTAGTCTGGCCCAGTCAAGGTTGCCTTCGTCCTCTGCACCCCATGTTTTAGCATGGAAGGCCTTGTCTTCGTCTTTGGAGTCCAAGTTGTCCATCTGATGGTCTGGCTCTGCACAATTGGGGTGCATGTGACCTACTTCCTTGATGGCCAGAAGCCCCTATCGTCTGAATTGTCTTCATCGATGGTGACGTGGTTAGCAGAGCCCACAGGCTTGTTCTTGGGCTTGCTGGTGGTGCCTGGGTTTGCCTGTGCTGCCTGTCTGCTCTGGTCTGCTGCTGCTGCGGCCTCCTCTCTCTTCCTGGTGTGACAGTTGCGTGCCCAGTGGCCTTCCTTGCCATAGTGGTGGCACTTGCCCTTGCGGCGCCTGCCATCGCTGCCTTTGAAGGTGCTGGTAGCAGTGAGGGCCTTGTATGGAGCCTGTGGCATGCTCTGGTTCTTGCCCTTCCCCTGGCCTTGAGCCAGGTCTTTCACCATTTTGATGTGGTCGGCTTCCTTGCAAAGTGTGTCAATGACATCCATCATGTCAAAGGGTGAGCAGGTGAGCTTGCAAGTGAGGTGCAGCGATCCCATCATCTGGGACGCATAGGCGGAGAGAGGGTCCGGGACCCTGTGGATGATGGTATGCTCATATTTGGGCTTGGTGACGGTAATGCTGGCCACTGTGAGTTTGTAACACCGCTTCTTCAGGGAGCTTAAGAACTTCCAGATGTTGCCTCCTTTTGGGCACTGCATATCAAGGAACAATTGGTGCATATTTGCTTGAGTGTGCACAGTTTTTGGTGTAGCGAGGAGGGTGAGAGCATCCCATTGCTCTTTGACTGTGGGGTACTCATCCATGTCCATGGATATCTTGTCAGGGAGTCGCTGGCCAAGAAGGCACAGCACGATTACATCTTTGTGCTCCCATCGTTGGGCTTCCTGCTCCTCTGCATTGGTGATGTTATTTGGGTCCTGGGGAACAGGGGCTTTGCACTATCTCCTTATCAGGTCAATTATCACCAACAAATTATGCAGACTAAGCTTATTTAAAATATGTGGCCAACTATGTAGACCCTGTTTATGTTGAACCTTATTTAAAACAAATCAATGTCTTTGTGTACCCCACTGCATTAAGCTGATTATAGACTGTTAAGACTGAAACAATAGGATAAGATAAGTTTATATAATACAACTGCTAATTTGCAACCAGCTAAGGCACTAATTTAGTTTAAATTTGTAAGGGGATAAAGAGTTATCGCTTGAGCATGTGACAGATTGTTAATTATTTAGCTAGCTATATCTATAATAATGCGAGATATAAAGGGGACTCAATAAATCATTCTATTGTCTTTATATAATTAGTAATGACAACAGAGCCCGCTTATTTGTCAGTTAATTTTATATAAATTGGACCATAAGTTAACTATAAGCAGACCCTGTTTATCCGCTCTTGCCTGCCGTGCAACCGCAACCGTACAAACGCCACGCGTGCTTTACGTAACAACTTCCTGAGTTCATCACGCCAAGTCGTCCACGTTTCCTGTGGGATTGTATGTACGCGTGCTCTGTAAGGGTCCTAATACATATCCCACAACCGTCGTCGTTGGGTAGGAACACCTACTACTACAGTACTAATCGAAAAAAGGAATGTTCACCTTCGGCTTGTCGAGGCCACGATAATTCTGATCTATAGAAGGCGGTCAAGTTTACCCGGTTCCCGCGCATGCGGAACACTCTGATCATTCGAAATTGATTTCCCTGCGTGTGTGTCCACGACCTGGGTGTAGACGCCGCCGAGCGAGTGAGACGACCTTACTCTTCTGCTGACGGACGCGCTTACTAGTACACCATTATGCACGCACCACCTGCGCTGAAAACATCTGCATATATGTCGCTCCTGCTCAACATCGTCGTTCATCTTAAAGGAGCTGCTCGCTCACAAACGTGAGGTCAGAAGAGGAGCAAAGCTCATTCGTTCCCGTTCTGAACCAAAACATAACCAAACATCATCAAACAACTGCGTACCTGCACCGCACCACAGCGTCCTATTTTACATGTAAACCCCCTCTTCTCAACATTACTGTAGCCAGTTGTGTTGACTATTGGATCTCGGAATGGCAGGCCCAGCCACTGTACAGTGTCAGGAGATTTAGCAGGGCTTTGTACCTACGGTACCTCTACTTTACTCCGCCTTTTCTGTCTGATTCCTGAACTTGAATATAATACCCCTACAATTATTTACTTCATCCTCCCCTGGCTCCTGTCTGACATATCTAATCATCTCACTCTGTCACTATCGTTTTAGGGATGACCGACGTCTTACGCTGTTCATCAACAACCCCGTGCAAGACTTGGTTCGGCAATTCAACTCCGAGACCATTTCAAGCAATCACTGTGCATATGTAAGACATCGATCGATGAGGCGGTGCAACTGACCCGCGCGTCCCACTTTCTCGCTATCATTTCCTCGCAGCTAACAATCCCCTTCCTAAACACTCCATTTCTTCCCCACTCGTGATATGGCTCACCAACCGGAATCCGCTCGCTTTCATGCCCTTTTCGAGCCTGCCTTGCAGGCATATGAGAAACAGGCGGGCGTCTCTTTGACACAACATCCGCTCGCCATCAAACTCCAGAGTTGCGACTCAGTCGAGGCCATTACTGGCATTTTTCAAGATCAAGCACAGGCATTCACGGATTTGCAAGGGAGTGACAAAATCGTAAAGTCCCTTAAGACGACCGTATCAATGTTATCCAAACTTTCACCCGCTGCCTCCCTTGCCGATGTCATTGGCCTGGTATGATAGAAGGGTCTCATGCGATGTCTCACGTCTGAATTTTATTTACAGACATTCTCACCTGTGAAGGCGATACCGCCTTGTCTCGCTATCCTACTTGACGTATGTCTCGTCATCTAGTTCGCATTTAGATGACCTGATGACGTCCATGGGACCCAGTCGGCCAAGGTCATGACATCTAACTGCGATGCGCTCGTCGACTTGCTCGGGTCGATCGAACACTTCCTAAACCGGCTCAATATCTATACCCTAATCCCTGCTACGTCCGCAATGAACGAGATAGTTGACAAGATTCTAGTGGAGCTCGTCTCGATGCTCGCTCTGGTGACAAAGAAACTCAAGCAGCGACGATCAAGTGAGTCCGTTTTCACCGACGTCTTACTTTGCTCACCACCACGCAGTCAAATTTGTAAGGAATTTTTTCAAGGAGAAGGACATCGAGGCAGTCCTGGAGAGGCTCGACCGACTGACGCAAGACGAGGCCCGGACTACTGCAGCTCATACGCTCACTATTGTCCACGGACTCGCCCAGAATATGAGGGAGTTCATGGATGGTGAGCAAAGAACTCTTTTTGTAATCTGGTGTCTCTTGAATATTCTTTTCTCTAGATGGTAAAGCGTCCATTGACGATGTCCGGGAAGACCTCAGTGCGTTTTATTTGCGACGATGAGCTGGATTCGTATCTGACTGAGCACTAGAAATCCTTCATCAAATGGCGAGCAACATAAACAAGTCGAGACGTCAGTTTTCGCCGTCATTGGCATTTCTGCTCGGAAGTGCTGAGAGTAACTAACAGGTGACGAGTTGCTGAGTAAGATCCGAAGTTGGCTGGCTCCCCCAGATCCATGGAAAAACTATAACTTGGGTCGGGAATCGCGGCACAGCGAGACTGGGGCGTGGTTCATTAACAGCAGCACGCTGTCCGAATGGAAAGCATCTGGATCGAGTTCGCTACTCTGGATACACGGGAAACGTTGGTTTACCACCCATCGCTTTATCTTTCCCAAAAACTGATAGGTCATTCCTTTCATTCATAGCTGGCGCTGGAAAGAGTGTCCTTTGGTACGTTATCCCTTCAGTATTTCATCTCGATAACTTACGCTGGTGACCAGCTCCACAATCATCGGGGAGATCGAGGCCATGCAAAAGTCCGGGCTGGCGTCACTCGCCATGTTTTACTATGACTTCAGGGAGAATGAAAAGAAGGACCTTCGTGGGCTACTCGCATCCGTTCTCGTTCAGCTTTGCGATCAATCCGATTCCTATTATGCCATCCTTTCCACATTTTATTTCACATCCAAGAAGGGTACTCGAAGCCCTGGCAACAACGAACTTATTCGGTGCTTGAAGGACTTGTTGAATCTTCCAGGACAAGCTCCCGTTTATCTGATTGTAGATGCCTTGGACGAATGTCCGAACACATCTCTGCCGTCTCACCGCGACCAAGTCATAGTTCTCCTGGAGGACCTCGTCGACTCAAAACTCCCAAACCTCCGCATCTGCGTCACCAGCCGACCCGAGACCGATATCAAGCCTATTCTTGAGCCCTTGACTTTCCGTTCTGTTTCTTTACACGACGAGAGCGGACAGAAGGAAGACATTGAGAACTACATCAAGTCGATCGTAAACACGGACAGAAGGATGCGAAGATGGACATCTGAGCACAAGCAACTTGTGATTGATGTTCTGACAGAAAGAGCAGACGGGATGTAAGTGATTTATACTGGATGTATTCACAACATTCATCCACACGTTGTAGGTTCCGATGGGTGCATTGCCAGTTAGAGTACCTTGCTGGGTGCCTCCCGGGGCGTATCCGGCATGCGCTAGACGTATTACCATCGACACTCGATGCGACATATGAACGCATGTTGGGAGAGATCAAAGACACAAACTGGGAGTTCGCCCGACAACTGCTCCTATGTGTTGCTGTTGTTTCCCGCCCACTCCGGGTCGAAGAACTGGCAGAACTGCTCGCCTTTGATTTCGAGGTGGGACAAATTCCCACATTTCACGAGGATTGGCGCCTCGAAGACCCAGTAGAAGCGGTGTTGTCAACGTGCTCCACATTGCTTTCGCTTGTCAACACCCAAAATTGCCAAGTAATACAATTTTCACATTTCTCGGTCAAGGAGTTCTTGAACTCTTCCCGCTTTGCCGAAAAGGGCAACACGATGTCCAGCCGCTACCATGTTTCTATGACACCTGCTCATGCCCTGGTTGCCAAAGCTTGTCTTGGTATTCTATTACACCTCCACAAAGACGTTACCAGAGGCACGCTTCCGAACTTTCCCCTGGCCGAATACGCCGCAGAACACTGGTTTGAGCATGCCCGTTTTGAGGGTGTGCCACAAAATGTAGGAGAAGGAATGTTACAGATGTTTGACCGGAGAAGACCACATCTTGCGGTTTGGCTCTGGATATGCGACCCGACTATTCCCTTCCGGGAGCGAAGGGAACGGGAAAATGCACCGTTCATACCATATGGGACCCCGTTACACTATGCCGGGTTTTGCGGTCTATACGACGTTGTGAAAGTCCTCGTCGCTGAGCATCCACAGGACGTGAATGTTCAGTCCATAATCATGGGAACGCCTTTGGATTACACTTCAATAGGGGGTCATATAGATCCGGTGCAGCTCCTCATCGAGCACGGCGCCGACGCAGCAGCCCAGGCGACCAACGGGATGACCCCGCTGCATTGGGCATCCGACCGGGGTCACGTGGGTCTGGCTCGGCTCCTCGTCGAGCACGGCGCCGACGTGGCTGCCCAGAGTGAGGACGGGACGACTCCGCTGCATCGGGCATCCTATAGGGGTCATGTAGGTCTGGCCCAGCTCCTCATTGAGCACGGCGCCGACGTGGTGGCCCAGAGCAAGGAGGGGACTCCGCTGAATTGGGCGTCCTTGTGCGGTCATATGGATCTTGCCCGGCTCCTCATCGAGCACGGCGCTGACACGGCAGCCCAGACCGAGCACGGGATGACTCCGCTGCATCCGGTGTCCTTCTGGGGTCGTATGGATCTGGCCCAGCTCCTTATCGAGCACGGCGCTGATGTAGCAGCCCAGAGCAAGGACAGGACGACTCCGCTGCATGCGGCGTCCGAACAGGGTCGTGTGGACCTGGCCCAGCTCCTGATCAGGCACGGCGCCGATGCGGCAGCCCAGAGGAAGGACGGGAGGGCCCCGCTGCATGAGGCGTCCTTCGGGGGTCATGTGGATGTGGCCCGACTCCTCATCAAGCACGGCGCCGACGCGGCAGCCCAGAGCGAGGACGGGACTCCGCTGCATGAGGCGTCCTTCGGTGGTCATGTGGGTCTGGCCCAGCTCCTCATTGAGCATGGCGCCGATGCGGCAGCGCAGAGCGAGCACGGGTCGACCCCGCTGCATCGAGCGTCCTTCAGGGGTCATCTGGGTCTGGCCCGGCTCCTCATCCAGCATGGCGCCGATGCGGCAGCCCAGAGTGAGGACGGGGCGAGTCCGCTGCATCGGGCATCCTTCGGGGGTCATGTGGGTCTGGCCCGGCTCCTCATCGAGCACGGCGCCGACGCAGCAGCCCGGACCAAGGACGGGACGACCCCACTGCATGAGGCGTCCCTCAAGGGTCATATGGATTTCGCCCACATTGGGCAAGAATCCCGGCCGCGCCCGCTGCCTCCGATGTCCTTCGGGGCCCATGTGGATCTGGCCTGGCTCCTCATCAAACACGGCGCCGATGCGGCAGCCCAGACCGAGGACGGGACCACCCCGCTGCATCGGGCGTCTTCAACGGGTCATACGGATCTGGCCCAGCTCCTCATCGAGCACGGCGCCGACGTGGCAGCCAAGAACAGGGACGGGACGACGCCGCTGTATTTGGCGTCCTCCGAGGGTCATGTAGATGTGGCGCAGCTCCTTATCGAGCACGGCGCCGACATGTCAGAACAGAGCACGCGCGGGGTGACTCTGCTGCATTGCGTGTCCAGAGGGGGTCATGCGCGTCTGGCCCAGCTTCTCATCAAGCAAGGTGCCGATGTGGCGGCCCAGTGTGAGGACGGGACGACTCCGCTGCATTGGACGTGCACCAGGAGTGATATGGACGTAGCTGTAGCCCAGCTCCTCATCGAGCATGGTGCCGACGCGGCCGCCCAGGACAAGGACGGGATGACTCCGCTGCATTGGGCGTCCCGGGCGGGTCATGTGGGTCTGGCCCGGCTCCTCATTGGGCACGGTGCCAACACGGCAGCCCAGAGCGAGGACGGGACGACTCCGCTGCATTGGGCGTCCGGGTGGCCTCATGTGGATCTAGCCCGGCTCCTCATTAAGCATGGTGCCAATGCCACAGCCCAGAACAAGGACGGGACTCCGGCGTCCGAACGGGATCGTGTGTATCTGGCCTGGGACGACTGGTCCACACCGCGGCGGCCCCTATGGCCACACATTTAACAGCCAGCAAACCAACCAAATCACATATGACACTTTTGAACACAACACACAAGCTGGCCAAGTTGAGCATTGCGTTGACCATTAATATACTTCCCCCCTTGATACGTCCACCCTCGAATATACTATTCTACCTCAAGACGGCGTCGTCGCAAACCGCGAACCAAAAAAGCCGGCGATCTGGAAAATCGAGGATTTCCGCTAGCTAGTCATGTGGTATTTACCCATCCGCTCAGATCTCCATGGTTCAAGTCGACGATTTACCCCCAAAAAAATTGAATCACGCTCCTCTTATCTCTCAGCCCTCCTAAGTTGCTACCCCTGTCAGCCTTCCGACGTGCCAATCTCCAAGGTCTCATGGAAAGCACGGGAGGGGTATGCCGGTATGCCCTCTTACTCGTCCCTCACCCCTCATACTCTTACTGCAGCGTGTACTACATCCAGAACGCGAGCAGGGCGAAGGGACTTCTTTACTGTGGGGAGATCGAGGACCACTAGACCCCTGCGAAGTGGTAGTCAAGGTAGTTTTTCTGGCATTGTGGCGCGAAACCGTCGCCGTCGCCCGTTGTTTGAACGGGCCGTCTTCGGGCCACCCTCAGTCGCCGTGCCTGCGGCAAACTCATTCATGGGCTGGGCTTCCCCGTGCGCGAGCCTAGAACTTTTCTGGCTCCCAAATTGAGACCGCTAGAGCTCACTCGGTTTACTGTGGCTGTAAATAGGACAGCGTTTGATTCTGGCGAGAGACCTGCACGGTGTGATAATTTTAGGGGCGGATGAGAATTGGATGTTGTTTGAAGTATAAGTTATCGTAAAACCACATAGGACATTGGCATTAGTGGACACTCCTGATCTGAGCCTGTCCCGTTGTTTGTATTTGTCGATGACCGGGTCAAACCGGGTCCAAACCGTTTACCGCGTGGCCCCGCATCTAGCGTCTCCTCTTCGACTACTCTGGCGTATTCCAGTCGTATTCCCACCTCCAACTGGTTTTTGTTCTCCGTTGGTCTTCAACTGCACGGGTGCATCGCCACGACACAATGGGACCACGCGTGCCGTTTTTGCACCACGACGATTCTCGCATGAAACGGAAAGAATTTAGTCGCTCTTCAAGTTCAACATACTACGAGAGTGATCATGCCTAAATCCAAGCCCTACATGTCCGTCTGTGTCGATGACGACGCTTCCTCGCTCAATGGCTCCATCACCGAGGAGCACCCTACCCCCCCTTTCCCCACAACCCCTACCTGAAAAAAAGCTTATTCGCCCGGCCCTAGCGGGGGACACACCGTGAACGTTGCGGCAGGTCGATTGCCAGAAGATGTCTACACGAACACGTTGCCGTGGTGGCGAGCGGCGCTTCGGAGGAAGTTCGTCGCAGTAGTGGAGCGGGAGAGCAAAGTCATCGCCGAGTGGCAGGTGCGTTCCTTTTTTTTTTTTTCTCTTTTTCTCAAAATACTTCTTTCTTCTCGACTGCCCCCCGCCCGCTGTGTTGGTGAAGGCACGGGATGAGTAGAGAGAGAAGGAGGAAAGCTCATATCGTCGTTGATTTACAGGCGCAAGTCCGGTCGCCCCGATTAAACGCTTTTTTTTCTGCAGACGTCGATGCTTGGCACACACCTCCTTCCTTGTGTTCCTGCCCATCTTCTTCTTCGGGTATGATAGCCTGGGAAGAGGGTGAGAGTACCCGTTTCTGTTTTATCATCGCCTTGGCTAAAGTGCATCCGTGGTATTTTTTTCCTCCTTCAGGCTCTGCTACGCGCTCGCCTATGGCCTTTATCGTCATTCTTGAAGGACCTGGTGTGCTCTCCGAGGCCTTACGCTCCTCCGGTCACGCGACTTTGTAAGGAGCAATCTATATCGTCGTTCGTTTCATGACTGATTTCCAGGCTAGCTGTCGGAAACCATCATTTAGAGTACGGGTTTCCGTCGACCCATTCTGCGAATTCCGTGTCCATGGCGCTATTCCTGGGCGTGCACCTCCACGATCTCCATCGTGCTGGATCCCTGTGGACCGCAGCGTTGGCGACTTGGGTCATCGTACTTGTGTTGTACGTCTCATCAATGTGGGCGGCAGGTTGTACACAGGGACGCACGGATTCATGGACGTTTCCGTCAGGATCACCCTCGGAGTTACTGGGTGGGTATTGCAAGGCATTGTGATGCCAGAGGTCGAGCGGTGGACGACCAACAGCGCTTGGAGCGGTACGTTCGCTATGTCCGGCAAAACGTCTAACCCATATGCTTACATTTCTTCGCAGCCTCCTTTGACTGGGATGCTAGTCTGCCTCCTCGTCAACCGACATCCGTCACCTATTGACGATTGTCTCTGCTTTGAAGACGTCATCGCATTTTTATCGGTCATTCTCGGCATAATCACAAGCATCTGGTACTCCAAGCGCGTGCCCGCCCTCAACGTGAACCTCTTCACCTCCGTAGCGCCCGGCGCGGCGTTCGACTCGCCCGCAGCAGTCACAAGCTGGGTGCTCTTCGCTTTACTTAAGCTGACGACGGGCATCCTGGTCGTCCTGTCATGGCGCATGCTCGCCAAGCCCATCGTACAGACTCCTCCCGCCGCTCTTCCGCTGGCTTGTACGCGCTAGCCCTGTGCGTCTCCCACATCGCCGCGACTATACGCCTGTGACAGAGTACTCGCGGCCCGCCGCATGATCGACCTTGACATGGCGATGGCCGAAGTCGTCGACGAAGCCGGAGGTGTCACGAGCGGGCGGGAGGGGCGCAGTGCTGGTGTCGCCGCGGTCAAGCGCTGGTATTCTCTATCCGAATATGCGCAGGATAAGGCGGCGGTGTTTGAGGTGAGCAAGCGGTGCGCTCGAGGACGGTGAGGTGGAGTATTATGACGTCGATGGTGCGTGTACCACTGGCAATGTTTGGGCAGGCTATGTTCTCTGACGTTCGCCCTCTCCTTTTTGGCTGTTTCAGTATTGACGAAGGTGGTCGTATACTGCCCTGACAACTCCAAGCTCACTGCGACAGACACGTAGTGCGGTCTTTGCCAAGTAATGCGCACCTCCAACGATGCCAGTGGTCATCGAGCTCCTCCGCCTGGAGTCGGAATGTAAGAAACACCGTTAATGACCACTATGGGCGCAGCTCGGTGGCGGGTGGGTACTTAGTTGTGCTGCGCCCCGTTTCAAGCGGTTGTCATTGTGACTATTGACTGTTATGGTGCCTGCGATGTTCGAGGCGCTCGAGTGGGGTGTCTGATCTTCACCTTACTCGTTTCAATGTTGGGCATACGTTTCCAAGGCGAGACCGCGAGGGTGTGCGTCAGGGTTCTACCAGTGTGGAAAGTGCAAGCGGAGACAGGAGACGAGGCGTCGGATTGGGGAAATATGACCAGTTCGGCATGACAAGTGGATGAGCGTGGAAGAGGGAAAACAATGAGGAGGTGCATGTAGAGCGAGGATTGAGGCCGATGGGTGATTGACAAGACGAATTACAAAGACACAGGGTGTGGGAGATAGGTGATGAAGGAGAATGATGGGGAAGACCGCGAAGGGCAGGGCGTTGTACCTACTGTACTGGACTTCACGCTTTCTTGACCTTGTCTCTTATTCGTGTATATAACCCTACAACCATTTACTTTGCGTCCTGCATCCTTATGAAATATGGGTTTCTCCGTCCCCTTTCCTCCTGTCTGACATCTCGATAAGCTATAAGCTGGTTAGACCCGGAACGTCGACGCATTCCTCCCCGTCCAGGCCTTCGCCCCAGATCATCTCACTGTCATCGTCTCGTCCTGGGGATAACCAACGTCTTGACCCTTGTTTAGGCAATTCAACTCTGACTTCCGAGTCGCGCCCGGACTATTTCAGGCAATCACCTTGCGCAGAGTACCGGGCGGATACGCACATCGATGTGGCGGTGCAACTGACCTTCACCATAAACCCCACGCACATCCCAATCTCTCACCATCAGTTCCTCTCAGCTAACTCATCCCTCCTCAAGGCCCGTTTCTTCCCTAGCCGTTATATCTTGAATACAAGTTTCTCTAGACGGCAAGGTGTCCATTGACGGTCCGGGAACTTGAAGTCCTCAGTACGTTGTATTTGTGCGACGATGAGCTAGTTCCGTATCTGACAGGGCGCTAGAAATCCTTCACCCAATGGCGAGCAACATGAACAAGTCGAGACGTCAGTTTTCGCCATCATCGACATTTCTGCTCAGAAGTACTGAGAGTAACTGACAGGTGACAAGTTGCTGAGGAAGATTCGAAGTTGGCTGGCTCCCCCAGATCCATGGAAAAACTATAACTTGGGTCGGGAATCGCGGCACAGCGGGACTGGGGCGTGGTTCGTCAACAGTAGCACGCTCTCCGAATGGAAAGCTGTTGGATCGAGTTCGCTACTCTGGATACACGGGAAACGTTGGTCTACCGCCCATCGCTTGATCTTTCCCAAGAGCTAATGGGCTATTCCTTTCATTCATAGCTGGCGCTGGCAAGAGTGTACTTTGGTACGTCATCCCTTCGGTATTTTATCTTGATAACTTACCCTGGTGACCAGTTCCACAATCATCGAGGAGATCCAGGGCATGCAAAGGTCCGGGCTAGCGTCGCTCGCCATGTTTTACTATGACTTCAGGGAGAAAGAAAAGAAAGACCTTCGTGGGCTACTCTCATCCGTTCTCGTTCAGCTTTGCGATCAATCCGATTCCTATTATGCTATTCTTTCCACATTTTATTCGACATCCTACAAGGGTACTCGAAGCCCCAGCAACGACGAACTTATTCGGTGTTTAAAGGACTTGTTGGATCTCCCAGGACAAGCTCCCGTTTATCTGATTGTGGATGCCTTGGACGAATGTCCGAACACAGCTCTGCCATCCCACCGCGACCAAGTCTTGGTGCTCCTGGAGGACCTCGTCGATTCAAAACTCCCAAACCTCCATATCTGCGTTACCAGCCGACCCGAGACCGATATCAAGCCTATTCTCGAGCCCTTGACCTTCCGTTCTGTTTCTTTACACGACGAGAGCGGACAGAAGGAAGACATTGAGAACTATATCAAGTCGATCGTAAACACGGACAGAAGGATGCGAAGATGGACATCTGTGCACAAGCAACTTGTGATTGATGTTCTGACAGAAAGAGCAGACGGGATGTAAGTGATTTATACTGGATGTGTTCACGAGATTTATCCAACCGTTGTAGGTTCCGATGGGTGCATTGCCAGTTAGAGTACCTGGCTGGGTGCCTCCCGGGGCGTATCCGGCATGCGCTAGACGTATTACCGTCGACACTGGATGCGACATATGAACGCACGTTGGGAGAGATCAAAGACACAAACTGGGAGTTCGCCCGACGACTGCTCCTATGTGTGGCTGTTGTTTCCCGTCCACTCCGGGTCGAAGAATTGGCAGAACTCCTCGCGTTTGATTTCGAGGTGGGACAGATTCCCACATTTCACGAGGATTGGCGCCTGGAAGACCCAGTAGAAGCGGTGCTGTCAACGTGCTCCACATTGCTTTCCGTTGTCAATGCCCAAAATTCGCAAGTAATACAATTTTCACACTTCTCGGTCAAGGAGTTCTTGACCTCTTCCCGCTTTGCCGAAAAGTGTAACCCGATTTCCAGCCGCTACCATGTTTCTATGACACCCGCTCATACCCTCGTCGCCAAAGTATGTCTTGGTATTCTATTACACTTCGACAAAGACGTCACCAGAGGCACCCTTCCAAAATTTCCTCTGGCCGAATACGCTGCAGAATACTGGTTTGAGCACGCCCGTTTCGAGGGTGTGTCAGGAAATGTAGGAGAAGGAATGTTACAGATGTTTGACCGGAGAAGACCACATCTTGCAGTTTGGCTCTGGATATGCGACCCAACTATTCCCTTCCGGGAGCGAAGGGGACGGGAAAATACACCGTTCATGGCCCATGGGACGCCGTTACACTATGCCGGATTTTGCGGTCTATACGACGTTGTGAAAGTCCTCGTCGCCGAGCACCCACAGGACGTGAATTCTTTTCAGAGCTACATGATTGGGGGAACGCCTTTACATTTTACTTCACTAGGGGGTCATATAAATCCGGCCCAGCTCCTCATCGAGCACGGCGCCGACCCAGCAGCCCAGGGGAACAACGGGATGACCCCGCTGCATTGGGCATCCGAGCGGGGTCATGTGGGTCTGGCGCGGCTCCTCATCGAGCACGGCGCCGACGTGGCAGCCCAAAGCAATGACGGTGTGACTCCGCTGCATTTTGCGTCCTTCAGGAGTCATGTTGGTGTGGCCCGGCTCCTCATCGAGCATGGCGCCGACGCGTCAGCCCAGAGCAAGGACAGGACGACCCCTCTGCACCAGGCAAGCTTTGGGGGTCATGTGGGTCTGGCCCAGCTCCTCATCGAGCACGGCGCCGATGTGGGAGCCCAGAAAGTGGAGGGGACTCCGCTGCATCGGGCGGCTTTAGGTCATATGGGTCTGGTGCGGCTCTTCATCGAGTACGGCGCCGATGCGGCAGTCCAGAGTGAGGACGGGACGACCCCACTGCATCGGGTGTCCTTCTGGGGTCATGTGGATCTGGCCCAGTTCCTCATCGACCATGGCGCTGACGTGGCAGCCCGGAGCAAGGACGGGACGACTCCGTTGCATGTGGCGTCCTTAAGGGGTTATTTGGGTCTGGTCCGGCTCCTCATCAAGCACGGCGCCGACGCAGCAGCTCAGTGTGGGGATGGGGCAACTCCACTGCATGAGGCGTCCTTTGGGGGTCATGTAGATGTGGTACGACTCCTCATCGAGCACGGCGCCGTCGTGGCAGCCCAGAGCGAGGACGGGACTCCGCTACATGGCGCGTCCGAACGGGGACATGTGGATCTGGCGCGGCTCCTCATCGAGCACGGCGCTGACGCAGCAGCCCAGAGCGATGACGGGGCGACTCCGCTCCATCGGGCGTCCTTCGGGGGTCATGTGGACCTGGCCCGGCTCCTCCTTGAGCACGGTGCTGACGCGGCAGCCCGGAGCGAGGACGGGACGACTCCGCTGCATGAGGCGTCCTTCAAGGGTCGTGTAGATCTGGCCTGCATCAAGGACAAGCACGAATCCCGGCCGCGTCTGCTGCCTCAGATCTCCTTCGGGAATCACATGGATCTGGCCCGGCTCCTCATCGAGCACGGCGCCGACGCAGCAGCCAAGAACAGGGACGGCACGACCCCGCTGCATCGGGCGTTCCTCGGGGGTCATGTGGACCTGGCCCGGCTCCTCATCGAGCACGGCGCCGACGCGGCATCCCAGAGCGAGGACGGGACGACTCCGCTGCATCAGGCATCTTCAATGGGTCATACGGATCTGGCCCGGCTCCTCATCGAGCACGGCGCCGACGTGGCAGCCAAGAATAGGGACGGGACGACTCCGCTGCATCGGGCGTCCTCCGGGGGTCATGTGGGTCCGGCCCAGCTCCTCATCGAGCACGGCGCCGACGTGGCGGCCCAGAGTGAGGACGGGACGACTCCGCTGCATTGCACGTGCACCAGGAGTAGTATGGACCTAGCTGTAGCCCAGCTCCTCATCGAGCATGGTGCCGACGCGGCCGCCCAGAACAAGCACGGGATGACTCCGCTGCATTGTGCGTCCCAGGTGGGTCATGTGGGTCTGGCCCGGCTCCTCATCGAGCACGGTGCCAACCCGGCGGCCCAGAGCAAGGACGGGAGGACTCCGCTGCATTGGGCGTCCGAATGGCATCTAGCCCAGCTCCTCATCGAGCATGGTGCCGACGCGGCAGCCCTGAACAATAACGGGACTCCGCTGCATAGGGCGTTCGAACCGGGTCGTGTGTATCTGGCCTGGGACGACTGGGCCACACTGCGGCCTCTATGGCCACAGATTTAACAGGCAGTAACCAAATCGAAACAAAACATGACACTTTTGAACACACAAGTCGGCCAAGTTGAGCATTGCATTGACCATTAATCTACTGGGTCCCCCCTTGATACACCCACTCCCCCGAATATACTATTCTACCCTAGACGGCGTCATCGCAAACGGCGAACCAGAAGAGCCGGCGATCTGGAGAATCGAAGATTTCTGCCAGCCAGTCATAAAAGAGGCAGCCATGTGAGTGGGAGTTTTTACCCATCCGCTCGGATCTCCGAGGACAAGTCGTCCACCAACCATTCGGACGATTTACCCAGAAGAAATTTGAATCACGATTCTCTTATCTCCCAGCCATCCTCCAAAGTTGCTACCCCTGTCAGCCTTCCGACGTTGCCAATCCCCAAGGTCCGAGATGGAAAGCACAGAAGGGTATGCTCTCTTACCCGTCCCCATTCTTCTTACTGCGGCGTGTACCACATCGCGAATGCGAGCAAGGCGAAGGGACTCCTTTATTGTGGCGAGATCGAGGACCGCTCGACCCATGCGAAGTGGTAGTCAAGGTAGTTTTCCTGGAATTGTGGCCCGAAACCGTCGCCCGGGGCGTTTGAACGGGCGATCTTCGGGCCACCTCAGCTCCCGCCATGCGCGCGGCAAACTCGTTCAGGGCTGGGCTTCCCCACCCCGCGTGCGAGCCTAGAACTTTACTGGCTCCCCCCGAATTGAGACCGCTAGAGCTCACTCGGTTTACTGTGGCTGTAAATAGGACAGCGTTTAATTCTGGCGAGAGACCTGCACCAGCACGGATGTGATAATTTTAGGGGCGGATGAGAATTGGATGTTTAGAATAAGTTATCGTAAAATCACATAAACCATTGGCATTAGTATACCCTGAGCCTCGTTGTGTATTTGTATTTGTCACGGTAGATCACTCACTAACCGCGGGTCAAACCGGGTCCAATACGTTTACCGCGTGGCCCGTGGTTACTCATCAGCTCATCCAGACCCACCAATTCACCGATGGGCATTTAGCGCCACCTCTTCGACCACTCTGCCGTATTCCAGTCGTATTTCCCGCCTCAACTAGTATTTGTTTTCCGTTGGTCTTCAACTGCACGGGGGCATCGCCACGACACGACGACCACGCGTGCCGTTTTTGCACGACGACGATTCTCGCATGACCACGAAAGTGATCATGCCTAAATCCAAGCCCTACATGTCCGTCTCTGCCGACGACGACGCTTCCTCGCTCAATGGCTCCATCGCTGAGGAGCACCCTACCCCCACTTTCCCCACCCCCCCTTCCCGAAAAAAAGCTTATTCGCCCGGCCCTAGCAGGGAACAGACCGTGAACGTTGCGGCAGGTCGATTCCCAGAAGATGTCTACACGAACACGTTACCATCGTGGCGAGCAGTGCTACGGAGGAAGTGCGTCGCGATAGTTGAATGGGAGAGCAAAGTCATCGGCGAGTGGCAGGTGCGTTCCTATATTTTTTTTCCCACTCTTTTTCCTCTCAGCACTTCTTTCTTCCCGACTACCCCCGCCTGCTGTGTTGGCGAAGGCGTGGGATGGGGTAGAGAAAGAAAGAGGAAATACTCATATTGTCATTGATTTGCAGGCACGAGCCCGGTTGCCTCGGTTAGACACGTTTTTTCAGCAGACGTCCATGCTTGGTACACACCTTCTTCCTTGCCTCCCTGCCCATCTTCTTCTTCTTTGGCTATGATAAACGGGGATGAGAGTGAGAGTGCTGGTTTCTGTGTTATCATCGCCTTTGGCTAAAGTGCATCCACTTTTTTTTTTCTCCTTTAGGCTCTGCTACGCGCTCGCCTATGGCGTATATCTATCGTCATTCTTGAAGGATATGGTGTACTCTCCGAGGCCTTACGCTCCTCTGGTCACGCGACTTAGTAAGGAGCAATCTATATCGTCGTCCGTTCCAAGACTGATTTCCAGGCTAGCTGTCGGAAACCATCATTTAGAGTACGGGTTTCCCTCGACCCATTCCGCGAATTGCGTGTCCATGGCGCTATTCCTGGGCGCGCATCTCCACGATCTCCATCGTGTTGGATCCCTCTCGACCGGAGCGCTTGCGACTTGGGACATCGTACTTGTGTTGTACGTCTTATCAATTGTGGGCGGTAGGCTGTACACGCGGATGCACGGATTCATGGACGTTTCCGTCGGCATCATGCTCGGAATTACTAGGTGTGTGTTGCAACGCATGGTAATGCCAGAGGTCGAGCGGTGGGTCACCAACAGCTGTTGGAGTGGTACCTCCGCTATGTCCGGCAAAACGTCTAACCCATATGCTTACATTTCTTCGCAGCCTCCGTTGGCTGGGATGTTATTCTGCCTCCTTGTCAACTGACATCCGTCACCTGTTGATGATCGTCTCTGCTTTGAAGACGCCATCGCATTTATATCGGTCATTGTCGGCATAATCACGAGCATTGGTACTCCAAGCGCGTGGCCGCCCTCAACGCGAACCTCTTCACCTCCGCAGCGCCCGGCGCAGCGTTCGACTCGCCCGGAGCGGTCACGACCTAGGTGCTCTTCGCTTTACTCAAGTGACGACGGGCATCCTGCTCGTCCTACTCAAGCTGACGACCCCCCTTTACGGTATACCATGTTCATCTTGTCTGCATTTCTTCCAGATCTTGCCGCTTGCCAGTCGCTTACAGTAGCCGCAATCCTTCCTCACTACGCGTGTCACTATCTCCTAGCGGTGCTTGCGATTCTCTCGCACACATACATTTCAAGGCTCGCATTTATGCCCGTGGTCCTCCGGCAAGCTTGATACTGTGCTGTGGAGTTAGATTTACCCACGGGGTTGGCAAAGTCGTTGGGACGTGATAGCGTGGAGAGCCTCTACCACAAGGACTTTGAATACGTGGTGTGTGTTTCGTTTTTGAAATGTCTTCCTTCATGCGTTTTACTCTGAGTGGGATCATCGAAGTTACACTGAGGTCCCTCGAATGGGTACTCGCCGCGGAGCCTCTCACAAGGTATGAACCGCCCACCGAATGCCAACACGCTTTCGTAGGACGTCCCTTATCCATCCCGAATGTTTTCCTCGACGCCTTTGATCTCATATGAAATAAACACGGAATCGGATGGTTGTGGCCGAGCGAGCTGTTCCCCTCACCGAGTACCCGACCCACGTCTATTGCGTCGGTCCTAGCCGGGATATTTGTCAAATTCACAGTGTGGGACCTCTGCTTGTACACCGTGCAGCACCTCTGGCCCTCCGCCAACGATCCAGCGTGCGACATCATCTTCGACCTGGAGCCGGGCCTGCGTGGCCTTATTTACAGTGTGCTGCGGCATGTCGGTGTACACCGGCACGGACATGTACTACCACATTGCGTCGCTCCCAGCCTGGTGTTGGCCCAGCCCCCCAACCGCCCGTGGGTATCCACTCACTCTTGGATTTCTGGAGATTCCGCTGGCACCAGTTCATCCGTCACGTGTTCGTTGTCTTCGGCGCGCGGCCCGGCGGCTCACTGCTCGGGGCGCCCCAGGGCGCTGCTGAGCGCGTTCGGCGTGTCCGCGGTGATACATGACTTCGGGATGTAGGGCCTCGGGCAGGG
>Ga0307510_10001465_pt1 | contig 26024 bp, 33 predicted proteins | sample 12_EM_MG_FD_207224 | JGI IMG/M metagenome (GOLD analysis project Ga0307510, IMG submission 207224) | Populus trichocarpa ectomycorrhiza microbial communities from riparian zone in the Pacific Northwest, United States - 12_EM | ecosystem: Host-associated > Plants > Roots > Unclassified | place... | reverse complement strand
CTCTCACTGTGGCATCAAAGTCCCCAAGCGCCTTGCGAAAGGATGCCGCGCTCGCCATCATGGACCGCATGAAGCAGCATAGCCCTGCCATTGTAGAACAGGTGCGTTCACATACTTGAGCAGAGACGTTTATGAATTCCGTCCGTATAGGCTCTCGTCGTCAGTCACGAACTAATACGTGTCGCCGTTCTCTGGCACGAGCAATGGCACGAGAAGTTGGAAGAGGCCTCTCGTCAGTACTATACTGAGCACAACCCAGAGGGCATGATTGCCACGCTCGAGCCGCTTCACGAGGAGCTAGAGAGGGTTGGTTCTCGCTTAGGTGTACCTATCAATTGGCTACTCATCCATGGACTCTAGGGCCCGCAAACTACGCGGGAGACATCATTCATTCACGCATTCGGTCGTGAACTTCATGAGGCGAGAGAAGCGACTCGTCGATATCAGAAGTATGGCGGAATTAATGACCTCGACAACGCCTGGGAAATATATTTCGCGGTGAGAAAAATTGTCATCCACAGCCGTGTGATTGTCAATATTTACGATTCTCTGAAGGTCTTCAAGAAAGTTGAGAAACAACTACCGCAACTCACCGCACTCGACTTGCAGTATGTTTCACCTGAGCTATTGAAGGTCCGAAACCTGGAACTAGCTGTGCCGGGTGAGTGCCCTCAGAAGATCGATGTTCTTTTTGTACTAAATTTAGATTACAGGGACGTACCAGAGTGGAAAGGAAGTCATCAGGATTGCAAATTTCGCCCCTAAGTTGTCAATATTCATGTCGAAACAACGACCCCGTCGCCTCTATCTCAAAGGCAGCGACGGAAAGGAGTATCAATACCTCTTGAAGGGTACGCGCAGATTCGTGAAATGTCTTTCTTGTTCGCGCCGATGACGAGTCATATTCAATAGGCCACGAAGATCTTCGTCAAGATGAGCGAGTCGTGCAGCTGTTCAGTCTCGTGAATACACTACTATCGGAGGACACGGATAGCTTTAAGCGCCATCTTCATATCCATAATTTCCCTGTTATACCGCTTGGGCCGCATGCTGGCCTTGTCGGATGGGTCCACGATAGCGACACGTTACACGTCCTGGTCCGAGACTATCGTGAATCACGCAAGGTACTCTTGAATATCGAATACCGGCTAATGCTTCAGGTAAGTCGATTTTTCTAATACCCATGGCATATATACTGATCCCTTTATAGATGGCACCCGACTATGAAAATCTCATGCTTTTGCAGAAGATCGAAGTGTTCGAGTATGCCATGGAGAATACCACAGGCCAAGACTTGTATCGAGTCTTGTGGCTGAAGAGTATCAACTCCGAGCACTGGCTCGAGCGTCGTGCGATGTTTACCCGGTCGCTGGCAGTCAACAGCATGGTCGGCCACATTCTGGGGCTTGGTGACCGCCACCCGTCGAATATCATGCTAGGGCGCAAGACGGGTAAGCTGGTGCATATCGATTTTGGCGATTGCTTTGAGGTGGCGATGCATCGCGAGAAGTTCCCCGAAAAAATACCATTCCGTCTCACCCGCATGCTCACGCACGCCATGGAGGTAAGCTGAACGTCCCATTTCCACAGGGGTAGGAACACAGCTGAGCCCCCACAGGTCAGCAGAATAGAAGGCAGCTATAGGAATACTTGCGAGATCTCCATGCGAGTCCTGCGTGATAACAAAGAATCCTTGATGGCTGTCCTAGAGGCATTTGTTTATGACCCTCTAATCAACTGGAGATTGGTGCCAACGAAGGGCGACAATAGGCGCCCCCCTGGTGAGCGACTTCCATTGCATTGGAAATTCTCACCTTTCTCACAAGAGAGTTAGGTGGTGACTCGTCACGGACTTCAGACTTATCTCGCGTCAATACACACGTGCAAGAGCCCCTTCGTAAGTTGAAGGCCGATGAGAACGCAATTCTTCATGGTACGCAGATTAACTTCGCTAACCTTCGATTGGCTTATTCTCGACCCCCTATTTCAGAGGCCCAAGAGCGCAATGGCCGGGCATTGGCAGTGTTGAACCGTGTGCAAGACAAGCTAACAGGTCCGTAACCCATAATTCTGCGATGAGAGAGTGATTTAGCACGCTTTTAGGCCGCGATTTCGACCCTGATGTTGTGTTGACGGTGCAAGAACAAGTGGACAAATTGATCTTACAGGCGACCTCGCCAGAGAACCTCTGCCAGTGCTTTTCAGGATGGTATGACCTATGCTCCAGCCTCAGCGTTTGATGCTTACCCTGGGTGTTAGGTGCGCCTTCTGGTAAACGGACGTATTCCTATTGTGGGGTATTGTCCCCTCTTTGTTCAGCTGCGATGTACACTACTTGATCTATGTCCATCTGTACCTGTAATCTAGACTCCTCCCTGGCTCGCTTCCCCGCGATTATCCCATGTATTTTTAATTGCGTGTATACAATAAAACAAATTTCAGCAAATTCTGTCGGAGATGGAACCGAGTTGAGCCGAAGGAACAATTCGGCCAAAAAGCATGGACGACAGTGAAAAGTAGGGCCTGGATCAATGAAGGGCCTCTGTCGAGGTTGACGACGCAAAGCCATGAAGCTGCGAGAAAGAAAGAAAGAAAAAAAGGAAAGCAAAGGAAGGGAGGAAGGGAGTGATTGAGTACAAGTAGTATGGAGGTGTGTTACACCGCGTGTATGAAAAAAAGGACCGTGGCTACGCAGACACGCCATGATCGAGCGCCAGATAAAAACACCGATCGCTTAGAAAGAGGCACAGAAAATTCCCGGCAACGACAAGGCCGATTTTCTCCGAGTCCGCGACAACCGCGTTCAAAGTTCCTAACGGGAGGGAGGCGGTCTCTGGATTCTGGAAGACAAGATCGCGAGATCACCGTGAGGACCATCTCTGGAAACATGTTGAGACGAAGACAGAAAGTCTCCACGGGAGTTCAAGAATATGGAAGGATAAAGATCATGATAAATGGATAAAACCAAGGCTGCGTTCCAAGGATCCGAGAACGGGCGATGGAGTAAGGTTGAGGGCGACGTTCCCGAAGGAATGAGAACACGCGGAAGGAGGCCGCGGGAAATCATCGGCGTTTATTCTCGCGTCCGCTCGTACGACACCATCACCCCTCGATAGATCAGACAGCTAGCAGGATGCTTGGGTAGACTACAGTGGACAGCTCTAATATACAGTATGCTTCGAGCAAGTACCTCGAAACAATGTCCAACCCGGCACGCTTCATTCGCGTAACTACGGTCTGGGCCATTCGTCCTCTCCTGAGACCCGACTTCTCGACATCAAACTGAGCTAGTGCTCCGTTGCGCATCTTGGAATACTCGCATCGAGCCTTTTTGGAATCTGCTCGCCAACTTCCTTCCTCTTGACGCACCTTGGGTCTTGCTCACTTATGTGCTCGTACTTTGAAACAACATGGGATAAAGTTGTTTCTCGGTCACCTGAAGGGTGTACACCCCACACACGCTCTGAATCAAACCCTTGGGTACCTCGAAAGTTACTTCGGCATCCCAAAAGACCGCCACGATTATCCGTATCTTCAAATTATTGATCCGCAGCCGTTGCCCAAGTTCATATAGCGCGGTAACTCCCTTTGACTTGAAATCATGCCGCTCCGCAACCGTAACCCAGAATGCGCTGATTTGACAGGATTCTGGGTCGTAAACGAAGGAATCGTATGAAGGGTAATTGTCAGTGATTGGCTGATAGTAATGATCAGCACAGAGACTGGAAATTTTGTTGCCCCCATCATCAAAGAAGGTCCCAGTTTGTTCGTTCAATACAAGGGTTTCGAGTCTGAATTCAGGTCCTGAGTCTCTACGCTGGTCCTTCTCCCGGTCATTCCTGAATATGTAATTGATTGCTGCCTTTCGGCTCGTCATCGGATAGATTGTGAGTGTTGCGCCTTTAGTGCACATCCCATGGAAGGCTGGCTCGAAGAATCCTCCACATAAAGCTTCGGCCCCTGGTAGCTGAAGTAGAGTCTTGGTCAGTTTGTAATGGTTTCCCCATTTTTCGCCCGAATCCCGCTCCCACAGTAACTGACCAACGGTTTGGGTCACAATTCTTGTCCTCGAGACTTTTCTATTTGTCGGTTCCGGTTCAACGAGGAGGACCTTATGGGAGCCTTCCTCCATATTAATGTCTGCGGGGTGGGAAGTCAGGATTTCCGTGATCAAGTCCCACCTTAATACTTTGACTTTGGCGCGGACTTCGCCAATGTATTGACTGAGAGCGTCGCCCGTGCAGAAATCGTAACAATCACGGGCTGACGGTCCGTACCTCTCGAAGAAGTTCTCAATGTCTGACTCCGTGAGAGAACGCTGTTGAAGTTGACGACTGCGATATCACATAAGTGACAAAAGACGAAGTTCTGGTCAAAAATACTGACGCTTGAATGAGCTCTGCCAAAGTAAATGGTTTCATTAACCAGTAAACACCTGGTTGCCGGTGCTTCTGCAACTCTCGCAATCGAGATGGCCTTGGGGAAGATGCCATGACGAGAAAGAACGGGGAGGTCTCATGACGGACCATCCTTGCAGGCTTTTGGACGTCTGGATCGATGTCGACCAGCGCCCACATGTTCTCATATTCCTTCGATCCAGGATACACTAGACTGGATGAGGGAAGCGCTTTAACTCCTTTGGCATTGAAGAGAAAGAGGTGCCCAGGGTCGTCCTGAAGGATGGTGGGCTTTTGCTTGAGAAGACGTTTGATCAAAACGTAGTACAACAAAATGGTCTTGCCTAGATAAGGCGGTGTATATGTGAGTATTCAAGCTTGCCAAACGGAGCCCATGGTCCTACCTATTCCGGGATGACCCACAATAACGACGCTTTTTGTTTTGCTGGTAGAATAACCCTCGATGTCTCACATTGCAACAGCGTAGTCGTCCCGTACCATTACACGGCCGATGGGAGAAAATGATCGGGGTAGATGCAGCACCTCCATAGATTCCGGAATATCGATTTCCTCGACAGGATTGGGACCGCGTTCGACAGAAAGCTTGCTCAAACGATTCGACTTGCCTTGCCACAGATCCTCCCAGAATCACTGTAGTTCCTCCAAAAGAGCCTCCTCTATCCAGGGATTGGGGTCGTAGGCCAGACGCCGGCGCTTGGAAGGGGATTCAAAAACCCCGCTAGTCTCGTCATCCTGTTGAGCTAGTGGTACAAGTGGCCAGGGTAAAGGGTAACAAGATTACGGGATTAGCGGAAAGGTAGTGACCATTCATGTCTTCCCACTCACACGAAGGACATTGAACAAAAATGGCAAGATGGAAAGGAGTTGGAGTTTGTGATTGGATGGGACATGCATCTGCAACTAAATCAACTGGACCCAGCCTTTCAGCAAGTTGGGACGGTTCCAGCGCCAGGTTTCCCAGACGTTGGGCAAGAGTCTCGGAAGGCTTGAGGGGTATTGCATTTATGGGCTAAAGCGATGTCACCGATAGTTTCAGAACAAATCACTAGAAATAACGCACCTTCCAGAGAATGAGTTTGGGTGCAGCAACGTCAATCTTTATAATGTCTCTTATCATGGTTTTCAATTCGTCAATGTATATGGTCAATGATGCATCGACATGAAAAGGATCGTGGCCATCGACAAAGCACCAAAGTTTGCGGTGTGTAGTGGACATTTCGGTTCTGCAGCAGCGGGCATTAGACGCTGGGGACTGTGGAAATGAGCGGAAGGAACTAGCGAGGCTCGGAACCAGCCATTCTGCTTCACACTCCGATTAGGTGCCTCTTAGTAAGAGGCTCTTACAGCACTTTGATGCCACATTTTGGTCGGAGTTTGTGGGTGCCGGGAAAGCCGGCTGCGCAAACTTGGGAAGATTTTGGCACGAGATGTTTGATTGACTCGGCGAAATTTTTCTTGATTTTTGTCTTTGTATTTTGCGGCATTCCACACCTAATGAAAATCAGAACCATGGGCGGATGAGAACAGGCGCCGGGGTTCACGGGAAAAGTCGTCAGAGGCACTGCAGGACTGTGGAGTTACAGAAGTCTTTCCAATCAGTTGCCCCGTCCCAAGTCCCAAGGGCTGTCCATGTATACGGTGAGGGCATCATCGAGCATTATTCACAAGACAAGGCGGGCAAGGAACAGAGTGTTGGGAGCGGGAGATAGGAAAGCACCGAAAGCGATGGCTCGATGAGGATATGCAACATAACGTAGTTCTGCAACACCAGAAAGGTGCGACCACGACAATCGGTCATGTGGCACTCTACATCCACTATGGCTATTTCGTTACGCCCTTCTTCAAACTTGGCGTATCTTCGATCACATTCCGTATACCCTGACCCCAAGCAGCCAACTCGCCCTCCACGCGCACCACCATCTCACGCACTTCGCGTCCAACCTCTCCGCCATCGTTGCGTTCCCCAAAACTGATCAAGAGCTCGTCACGAGCGCGGATGAGCGTCTCGCAAGCAAGACGCAGTCGAGCCGGGCCAGAAGGTGGGAATGATGCGGATGCCCCCGCGACCGCCGTCGCGGGTCGCGGTGCAGGCTCATCCACTGCGAGGAGCTTACCGAGCTCTGCGAGCGCGATCGAACGGGCTGGGTGGCCGGGTGGAAGCACCGCGCTCAGCGCTGTCATGGATGCGGAGCTCGCACGGATGAGCCCATCTAGGGCGTCCTGTGTAAGTTTGGTGGGGAAGGCAGCAAGGAGAAGCGATTGGCGGAGGCGGGTGAGGGCAAGGAGAGGGTGTGAAGAAGGAAGTATTTTGGCCGACGTGAGAATGGGGATCATGTTGGTCGTCAGTTGTTGCGCCTTGGGCAAGTCTGAGCAGATCAAAAATGAGATGTGATAATCACAATTGATCGCAACAGTCCCGTGTACCTGAAAACTGGAGATAGGTCGCTTTTTCCAGTGCTTCTTGACCTATTCGTAACGCATCCAGCACTGCGTCGGTGGAAGCCACAGCTGATTTGCACTTCACACAACGAGTAAGTGGGTCCTCTAGGAAAGGTTGTTAAGCGCCTGAGCTCTACGATCTGGTACCACATAATACCTTCGGACGGGAATGGACAGGCACCACCGCAGTTTTTGGGGCATGCTAGGGCCTCTCTTGGGTCCGGTTCAGGTGTGTGTGAACAGAGTTTACACAGACAGGAAAAGTTGTACGTGGCAGAAAGGGTAGCCTGCCTCTGTTCCCGAGGCAGAGTAGTGTCGATGTATGATGTGAAGATCTACCTGCTTTGTCATAAAACAATACGGAGAAAACAAAATTTTCGATAAACCCACCTCTTCCCCAGGCGAAATATCACGTATCGCGATGACTTGTGCCTCCGGTTCTCGACTCGTAGGATCCCTGGCGGATCGCGGGAACACGACGACAGCGTTCGGGTCGCACGAGTGGTTGACCAACGCAACCATTGGAGAGACGCAGACGCCCAGGGGAGCCAACGACGGTGAGGTGAGAGTGATAGAATTCGTTGCAAACTAAGCAAGCAAAATGCCGTCTCTCTCGTAAATGGGTTCGAAGAACGGGTATAGACTAAACGTGGGGCGCACCCGGGATATCAGATCTACGATGCCCGCCGCGTTGTTGATGCCGAATGGGACAAGTTCTTCGGGGGCGGTGAGGCCTAGATAGCGGATCACGGCATGGGCAAGATGGGTGTGCGACTCGGCAGCCTCGGGGGGCAGGGTCATTCTATCTATCTGCGGGCATCAGAGTCACACAACGCGGGGCCCCCGCACAGCCAATAAGACACGTACGAGATTGCATCGCGTCGATCTCGCACGTCCAGACGCTGTCCAATCCCCGTTTTTGTTTCCCCCACAGCACGCGACCAAGACATCGTATTGGCTCCGCGGGAATAGAGACGTCCGGCGAAGGGGCCCCTGCAGCCCACCGTTGCATCGCCGCACACTCTTTCTTGTGCAGCAGCCAATCATTGTTTTGACAGGTCTAACACGCACCCGCGTCTTGATAAGTACAGCCGTGATACGGTCCGGGGTGGCATTCAAGGCGAGGAACGCACCGCGTTACAATACCACACAGTCTTGCATTGCGTGCAGCGCTTGAGACCGGTGGCCGGGGAAGGGGAGACGCAAGACGAACAGAAATATCCTAAGTTTTTAGTAGAAAGGACGTAGATTGGCGGTTTAGTGCTGAGTATGGTCCCGCCTGTGGGTGGAGATGAACGTGAGACCTGGCAGGGCAAATGCTCTATTTACTTCTCTTGAAGCGCTCCTTGGCATGTATGGCACGTCCTCTTTCCGGAGTGGTTCGAATCTCGGTCGAGGAAGGTAGAGCGTAGAACAGATTGTCGGGAGGATGGTGTATTGGCGGAGAGGAACTGTTTTGCTTGGACGTGGACGAGGGACGAACATGGGACCTTGCTTCTTTTACTTGTCTCCTGGTACGAATATCTGCGAAAGACATCCTCCTCTCAGTTGACGGGACGCACTTTACTCGTGTACATGTATCTTGGGTGACGGGTCCGACAGCCGACAGGATCATCCCGGAATCAGCCGTTCTACTTCACACTCAGCACCGACGAACTCCGACACAAAACCCTGTGTTCAACAGTCACGGTTGTTCAACTCCTTAAGCTTGCCTGGTAAGACGTCCGTTGTGATAAGACAAATGAATGGCTCAATCTCCTACTGGAAAATGACAACCTGCCCTCACGTGAAAATATCGTGGCACAATGCTCAGTAGGTCCAAACGTGGCCAGGGCTGAGGACCTGACATAGGATTGGGCCGCGATGGTCCTTAGCGATAACGCAGTGGCGTACGTGTCCCTCGCGTATACGATGCTTTCTTGGCCGCCACTCCTGACTACCACATCACGTTTATCGTCATGGAGTATATCGACGCCCCATCTGCTGACGACTTTGAAGTTCTCAAGTCCCAAAGCCTCCCCCCCCATTGTAACCTCCCGGCCTCGTTTCCACCTCTCGCATCGCTCGTATTCCCATTACAGTATTTATTTACTCCCTGTGCACGGCCCCCTTCACCGCATTGCTATCAATTTTTTGGTCTGTATGAACAACATTCGTAGTTTGCTACCGAAACTTTGCGTATCTCCTCTTCGCCTCTAACAACAGATTAGTCCCGAGACTGATTCCCTTCTCCTCTGGTCTGAATGAATGCCTTTTATTTCCTTGCCTCCGTGCCTGTGTTGTACTCAGAGCGCGACTCTCATTTACCCTCCTCATCTTGACTCACCTTTCCCTCGTTTCTTTCCCTTCCGCTTTCTGCGCGCAGCTTTTCCTGGGACACGACTTTCGTGCATCAAGCTAAAATCAATACAACCTACAGAGACGCCTTCCTGTGGATCTGGAAACAGAGACAAAAATGATTTTGTGAGTTGGGGACACATCGCCAGCAACCACAACATCAGAGAAAGGCATACTACCCACCAAATTCGGGGTCCACCCATGGCCATGCTTCAGGAGATGGTTCGGCTATGGATGGGGTCCCGGGTGACGAGGGCTCTGGCCTATTTTCCCCGTCTTCGAACAGCGGAATGTCCCGACGTCTCGCGTCTTCCCACGAAAAGTAAATGCGACGATCGGTGAGCTGCATGCAGCTGATCGGTTGATGTGGACCAGACGAAGATGTGATGTAAGGTCGCACGAACACGACCTTTGCTGAGTCAATGGAAGGGCCTCTGTCGAGGTTGACGATGTAAAGCCCATGAAGCTGCGAAAAAAAAGGAAAGCAAAGAAACAGAGGAAGGGCATAAGTGAGTAAAAGTACTGTGGCGGCGTGTACGGAAGAACGAACCGTGGCTACGCAGACACGCCCATGCTCGAACGCCAGATAAAAACACCGATCTCCTGGCAAGAGGCGTAGAACCTGCGCGGCAGCGGCAAGGCTGACTTCTTCGCGACAAACGCGTTCAAAGTCCCGAACGAGAAGGAGACGGTCTCTGGAAGCCAAGATCGCTAGATCGCGACCATCCCTGGATACATGTGCTATCCAGAAAAAGGATGAGTCATCACCTGTCTGATTTCCGTGCAGAAAACGTAGAAATTATACGAGCGCGGGAAGGGGAGGGGGGAAGGTCGCACCTGCTAAGAAGTCTGGACGAACGTCATCACGCCCGGGCCGTAGCGAGAGAACTTCGACAAACGGTTTTCCTGGTACGGAATCGGAGGCCACCATTACGGTCTTCGGCACGAACACGTTATTTGGTATCCGCAAAACCTCGGCGCCGCCATCCCGCGCCAACACATGCAATGCGCGCGACTCGCATACAAACGCGTATTGCTCATTCACGTCGGCGTAGCAGAGGCCGAGCCCTGGGCGACCCAGACCGACGTCGATCGTCTGCATCAGCGCGCCCGTGTGCACGTCGTGCAGGAACGCGCGCCGATTGTTTACAGAGAGGACCGTCGGATACACGAGTCGGGTCCCGAACGTGAGTTCGGGGAAGGACAAATTCGCCCACGGTCGGAAGTGACCACGGGGCGCGTATCGGTTGTGCACCGCTGCTGCGAATGCGGATACGTGCCGTTGTCCCTCATCCGGCGATGAATGGGTGGCCACCTCACCTTCGGCAAAGTCACTTGCAAGACGCCACACTTCCTTATTTCCGCTGAACGCATTGAAGGCACTAAAGACAAGATATCCGCTATCATACTCGCAGTGGGTCATGCCCGCAACATAGTCCTGGGGGTCAGTGAGCGCACAACGAAATGTGGCAAGGGAGGTGGACGATTAGAGAGCTCTCTCACCGGGGGGAGACTCCAAAGGAGGACACCGGAGAAGAGATGGGTCACAGCAAGGCCGCCAAACATACGAGTCGTGATGCATATGCCAGCCTTTTCATCGACTTTGATTCGATGGACGTCGCTGCCTGGCGGGGTCACCAAACGGGCAACGACGCGACCATCACCTGCCCAGTTTTTGCGAAGCTGACAGAACCTACGGCCTACGAAGATCAGAATCGTGCCCTCAGGGGCTAGGGTTTCATGGAAAGGGCCCATCAGAGCGTTGTCGGACGTGGACTTACAGAAGTCTTTCCAATCGGTTGCTCCGTCCCAAGGGGTTCCCTCGTACGCGGAGAGGGCATCCTCGAGTTGTAGAGTCTTGGGTTGTATATATCCATGAAGGATTGCAGCGTTGTGGAAAATCGTTAACTGATTTTCGGAGCAGAAATCGAGCCATTGACGAGACAGAGTGGGTAGAGAACAGAGCGTTTGAAGTGGAAGATAAGAAAGCACTGAAAGCGATAACTCGGTGGGCAGAATAAGCAGCATCACGTTGGGGGGCTCTGGGACTCGGTTAACGCCGCAGGAAATAACTTTCGAGTTGGGAGCGAAGAAAAAGACACCAGTCAGTTATATATGATACTCACCGTGCTACTCCCTGGGATTCATGATGACAATCAATCATCGATCATCGAGCATGTGTTGTGCTGCGGACAACGAGTCTGTATGCTTTCGTTTACAATTAATCCCACGGCCTCACACTCCAAACTGCGCACTACATCGCCGCGTACCCGGGACAACGCGGCAGCACCCCAAAATAGCAACAGTGCAACACCCACAACCATCGTCCGACTTGCTCTCAGGACTCACACATCTCCGACTCACACATCTCCGGCTCAAAGGAAAGCGGCGAAGAGCCGGCAGCACTGTAGGGAACTAGACCGGAGCGGCCTTGTGATGGGTTCGAAAAAAGAAAGGGACGAGCTCGCGATCCCGAGAGACCGAGAACCCGAGAAAGGAATTCGGGCAAACGAGCGATACGAACCGAGAGGACGCGAGCCAGATGCAAGGCGACAAAGAGTGACCTTGTCGTCCGCGTGAGACGATGCCAATCCGCAAAGGTAACGAGAACGGAGAAGAGAGTGAGGACGTACGCGAGCTCAGAGAGATGAAGGATGGCGCGGCGGCTCGGTTAATCGTCTGTCTTGTCGGACGAAGGTAAAACCGAACACAAAGAGAAAAAGGGTGGGCGCAATTGCCTTAGACTGGGAAGACGAGTTACGGCATGGGGCTCGGTTGGTCGTCAGACGGTCGGGCGAGAGCGAGAGAAAACGAGGGGGAAGAGGGGAGAAAACGGGCTGTCGTTGCCTGCCTTGACAAGGTTAGGTAGAGGGTTTTTTATACGAGAGTCAGGCGTTAAAGACAAGTATCCTACGAGCCAGACAGATAGAGAGGGAAAGAGAGCGAGAGCGAATGCTGTGCTTGCCAGCGACAACCCGCACGGCGACGTACTAGACGATGAATAGCGGTGTCCGAAATGCAGAAATTTTGAGTGAATTGTAGTAAGGTTCCGCGACAGTGGGCGCGTAGACGATGAGGGTGAGGGAGATGCTGTAATGATGGTATATGTGCTAGCCCCGGAAACGAGCTACGGCAAGCCGCGTCACCTGCCTCTCGCACGTGCTCGAGTGTCTGTGTGTGCTGCCGACCACGTGAGGTCCTCCTCCAAACTTCAGCCTCTTGCTCGCTCGTACCCTCGTCTTGTTTGCCTCGTCTCCAAACTTCCGTCTTCCACCCTCATTGCTACATGATTGACACCTTTCCTCGAACAGAAAGACTCGCCCCCTTCATTGTGCCCCACTCCTCACCTCATGGCCGAAGACTCGCGGATCACCCAAGACCGTCGGCTGATATCACAAGCACGCGTCGCTCACGGCCCTTTGCAAGTCGGGCCTTGGTCTGGACCACGTTTGTGCTTGGAAGGATCTTTACTTTACTGTACATAGGTGCATCCGGGTTACTTTTTCATATGTTTTCCTATCTCCTCTTGATTCAGACATTTGCTCTCCATTCCACACCTTCCTATTTTACTTTAGACTTTCATCATCGAACATCACCGCACTGGCACCGTCCCTCACCCTTGTCATCTGCTCAACATCGCGCACCTTATGACTATTCAGTAAAATTTTCAGGTTTTTCGGACATCGCTTTTCACTGTTTACACCGCGCGGCCTTTTGCTGACAGTACCATCTTTGGGTTTGTCTTTTCACTTTTGCGCATAGAATACTTGTCTCGTATTGTCTCACTTAACATATAAATACCCCGCGCTGCCGGGCCAAGTCAAAGGCTAGGCAACTTCCGCCCACTTTTCCCCTACTTTGTTATTTTGCGTGCTTCTGCTCTTGACCGACCGATTGACGACAAACTGCCTCTGCCGTACCGTCACATCTCTTTCGGGTCCGGCGTTTCCCTTTGTGTTTTCAATCGTCATCTCTCTCACTTTTGCCAACTGTCTGCACTTCAACCGTTCTTCATCTCGCCTTTGCAGACCCGCTCTGTGTCTCGCCACCGCCTCAAGTCTACTTGCCGCCGCTCTGCGCCTCTTGCCATTGCCATTGCCTCACACCGTTCAATATTTCTTGCGTATTCCCGCTAGTTTGGGATCACGGCCCCGTCTCCTCAAGAACTACCTCCGAACTCACTTGCTAGGTCACTCCGACCCAGCTACAGTACCTGCAATGCGGCGACGCTTTGATGGTGAAACATTGAATTCAAAGAGGGAAGTGTAGAATGGAGAGCAGATAATCTATGGCAAAAGGGGATAGAAAAACATACGAAAGAGACTTGAATGAGCCTATATACAGGATCTACTGTATATAGGCTCGTTCAGGTCCCTTTTCGTACATTTCTTTATCACCTTTCGTTTTGGATCTCCTGCTCTCTATTCCAACATTTCCTCTTTTATCTTAGGCTTCTACCACCGAACGTCGCTGTACCTTCATCGCCCTCGTCGTCTATGTGCCTGCTGTCGCGCACCTTACTAGGATTCAGTATGTGCGTGGAGATGAACACGTGAGATCGCGTGAGACCTCGCAGGTACTTACACCTCCTGAAGGCCTGAAGCGTTGCTTGGATATCTGCCACGTCCCTTTTATGGACTGGTTCGAATCTCGGTTGAGGAAGGTAGAGTGTCAAACCGATTTCTTCAGGAGGACGCTCTACTGGAGGAGAGGAACTGTTTTGCTTGGACGCGGATGAAAACCGAACATGGGGACCTTGCTCCCTTTGCTTGTCTCCTGGAACGAATACCTGCGAAAGACATCGTCTTACATGTAAGTTATCTTGGCTGAGTCTTTGACAGGAGCATCTCGGAATCTGCCGTTCTACTTCACACTCAGCACCAACGAACTCCGACAAAAAAATTCTAACGCTGCCATTCTGTGGTCCTGACCTTGGGCTACTAGACTGCTGGATCTGCTAGGAGGGCTAGTCCTAGCACTTCCAGTGATGTGTCATCTTGCTGATGCCCGAGGATTGGTCCAGTCGAGTTGATAACTCAACTGAACTTTGAAACACTAGATCCACTCTCTGATTTCCGATGGCAGTAAAGAGGAATGACGGGAAACGCTAGATGAACACTACGCAGCGAAGTGATTCCGGGAGGTGGTGTCCTCGGGTTGAGTCGCCCGAATAACATCGTTGCAGCAAAAACTCGCGATATATCCTGGTGCTCCTGCCCTCTTGTGTGTTACTATTTGAGCGACTGGCCCTTTTGTAAGTAGGGTGCTATTTCCCACGCACGTGGCTATCACTGCAATCTCAGACGGACAGTGGTGTAATACATTGGATATAAAGGTATGCTTTTGGGTCTCTTGTTGGACATGCAATTTGCTCACATGTCAAGTGACAAAGAAGGCAATCCAGCTTGATCCCTCATGGCTAGGTAGCTCAGTGGTAGAGCACCTAGAATATAACCAGTATGCCTGGGTTCAATCCTCAGCCTGGCCAATTTCTTAGGCTATTACAGGTTTATGGGCCCTGGGTGACAAACCCAGACCATAACCTTGGGCTGCAGCAGTTTGCACTTCTTGCAATATCTCTTGCCTTTGTGCTCTTGTCAACCAGTCAATGTGCTCTCCTTTGTCTTCCAAGTCTCTTCTCTCTGAATCTCTATGGCAAAAATCATCCGCTCAGCTAAGCCGGGAAGCAAGTGGACCACCAACAAGCTTGAGGCCTATAACATCACTATACGACCTCGAAGTGAGGTGCAGTTTCTTGAACAACATCTAGGCGCGATCAACCATCTCGACCCGAGTCTGTTCGCTCCATTTCCCCTTTCCACCACTGCTCTATTCCTCATCCAGACCTGTCGGCTTCTCGGCACCCTCAAACTGGCCTTGGATTTAGACGAGGAGAGTCTGATCAATGATTTTCTCAAACGGTGCTTCAAGTGATTGGTTTCGACGGGGTCGACACAAGAATCACCAGGCAACGACGCATCCCGTTGACCATCTGTGGGGAGTCCCGGGTCGCCGCTCCAGACGTATGTCTCATGTCAAGCTCAAATATTCTCCTGGTTATTCAGGAGGTCAAAACTACCGCCAACCGGAGTGACCCCGAACCTCAACTGATCGCCGAGGCGATCGTGGCTTATCAGCATAACAACAGGAGGCGCGAGGACTTGGGTCTACCCCCTCTCAATGCTATGACACTGCCCTGTATTGCTATGATCAGGACCTCGCCGGTGTTTTACCTGGTTCGAGTCACCCGCTACCTCAGTCGATATGTTAGCCTTGGCGAGTTCCCTCAACGGCGAACCATAGTCTCCAAGTTTTCTCCCGCCACCGCCAATGGGGGGATGGTCAACCCACTTGGTCGGCGTACTTCATTAGCTTACTATGACAGGTTTCGCCACTTGGCTGATACCCACTGGTCCACGTTATCGTTTGCCGGTACAATAAAATCGGAAAATAGGTGCTGTTGGTTCTGGTTGTGCTTAGTTATAGTATTCCGAATCAGGCCTTAATCAGGGTTTGCCCATCCGCGAGCTTTCCTGCGCCTCCGGCCACCTCCGACGACGTGTCATCGTCATCGTCGTCTCCCACGTTGGGCTCGTTGTCTCTGACAGTGAGCATGTATGTTGGTGTTTTAACTCCATATTTTATATGACATATTATATGTCACTGAATTTGTTTTTATGAGTAGGACACGAATATGATGATCAGAAATACGATTATGAAAATTCTTGATATCACCCCAACCGGAAGGAAACCCAGAGCCGACGAGCCGACTCACTGGCCTGGCCTCCCCCACGCGTGCCCGGTCAGCAGCCTCCGACGCATCCTCGTCGTCTCCGACAGCGAGGGCGCTCGCCACCACTTTCATATATATATCGTAGAATTTGTATATTAATCAGTAGAATAAGAATATAACACTGAATAACTACAATACAAAGCTATATGCAGAAGAAGCGCATCCTTTCCATCCCGAAATGTCAGGCGGTCACTGCTCGAACCTTCTGCATCGCCTCGCTTCACATTCCTGCACTCCGGAATCTCCGCCAGCGCAATGTCGCTGTCCCGTGGGTCAAGTCCGTTGCCATGTGGTGCCTTAGTGGTGGTCACAATGGCAATGGTGATGGCGCATGGCGACGGCTCAAAGAAGGAATGGGCACTGGTTATTCGCGCACAGGAGCATCGGGTACACGAATCAGTATGCAAGCCGCGAGCGTGAATTCGGATTGATTGGCCTGCATGTACAAGTGACACAGCGGCACGTGACAGTGGTGCTCGTAACTCAATGGCGAATGCGGATGCGCGCGTCACGGTCGGCATTGACATGGCGGAGGAGACTCACGTCAAGAGAATCGGGAACTGGGTAAGAAATGGGGGGAAAGGGAGGCCATAGTCCCCCATCCTCTTGACGTGAGTCCATATCTTCATTCCGGCCACCGAACAGACTGTAGCCTACAGATACAGTAAGTTTTATAATTAGGTGACTGCTTTGGTGTTGCTTGCCAAAAAATTTCAGCAAACGCATCTACTGTCGAATTCGGCGAGTGCGGTCATAAGATGGCAATGGTGAGGTGAGTCAGCGGACGTGTGTGCTCCCTTGAAAGATGAAACTCATGCCAGTCTTCAGGTCCAGAACATTCTATCATCATGTGCGATCCAGAGGAAAGGCATAAATCATAAATGGGATCGAGGTACTTCAGCGAGGTGGCGCGCTGGCCAGGGTGGTAGTATGGCTTTGGGCCTTGTCAATAGACACGGTACGTGGGAGGACGCTGGTGAGGTAGGGGTGGGGGTTGGACGTGGCCTAGGGGACGGGGCACCTAGCTGTGAGGTGGCCACCATGGCAACGTGTTCATGTGAACCCCATCAGTTAATCGACCTGCCGCAATGCTCATTCACCGCCAGGGCCAGGCAAGTAAGTTTTTTCGGGTAGGCAGTGTCGGGGAAGAGGAGGTAGGGTCCGGCGGGCGGTGCCGTTTGGCCTTGGCGGTGGCGGGAGGACGCCCTCGCCCATATCCACAAGACACACTACAGATAGCGCCATTGAGCGAGGAAGCGTCGTTGTTGGCAGAGACAGACATGTAGGGCTTGGATTTAGGCATGATTACGTTTTGTGGTATCTTGAACTTGAAGAGCAGCTATGTTCTTTCTGTTTTCGAGAATCGTCATCACACAAAAGCGATGCGCGTGGTCCTGTCATATCGTGGCGATGGACCCGTACTAACCTTTCATAGTGGGTTGTTGGGCACGGACGGGCTTATTGATTTATCTGGGCAGGCTGAAACAGATGTACAGCCGGGCGTGTTGGGGAGAGTTGGCAGATTCGTAGCGGTTGCGGCATGTTGTTGTGGCAGCCGCTTAGAGGTAGACGACACTGAGCAACCAGTGAGTTACACAATTTAGGATTATGGGGTAGCTATTCTGGGCAAGTTCAGAGGTAGACTCATAGAGGCGCAGTGGTTTGCAGGTATGCTAGTGGGGGAGTATGGAGTATTGAGTGGAAGGGGGGAGGTCGTTGGTTGTTTGGCCAACTCAGAGGTTGTGGAGGCATTTGAGCATTTTGCTGCAGGGAGGGCACACAGGATAGGTTAATTGTTCCATTGGGTTGATGTGGGGGATAGTGTGTTGTTGCTGGAGATTTGAACTCTGCCAACTCAGCTCAGCTCTGTTGACTCTCGAGTCAACTGGCAACTGCGGAGTTATTGCATTGGGTTCACCATTACCGTATTTGGTTTGAAGCTACACTAGACCAAACATTACAAGCTGCCGGAGATGTCCTTAATCTGACCATTGGCCGAGGACTTAAAGGAGCAAGGCATTTCCAAAAAATAAATAAATAAATATGTGACGTCTGACTTAAGTTTCGTCTCTTACCTCCGCTCGATCATCTTCTTACTGCTTTTCTCCCCTGTTCTCTTAAGAAAGCTTCTAGCCGTTCTGCTATGGCAAATGTCATCCGGTCCCCAAAATCGGGGGATCACTGGTCGACGGATGAACTGCTCGCATATAACATAACTATTCAAACGCAAAGTGCTGTCGACTTCTTCGGTCACAAACTATCTCCCATCGACCCTGACCCCTACCTCCTTTCAGCCCTTCCACTTCCATGAGGACCATTCCTACTGGAATGTCCATGCCGATTCATCGCTTTCTCAAGCACCTTGCCTTGATTCGCACCCAGACGCACAAGACTCTTCCTTCAATGACTTTGCGGGCAGTGTCCTCGATGTCACTGATTTCCAACGTCAGATTGGCACATTTCATGTCTCGCGATACGGCCTCCCTTTAACGATATGCGGGAAGGACAATCGAGATTCCAGACATATGTCTTATGAGTTACCAGCCCGTGCCAATGATCCTCCTCGTCGTTCAACGGGACAAACCCGTCTTCGGTTCGAGAGGCCCTGAGCCTCCGGTCATCGCCGGAGCAGTTGCTGCCTTCCAGTATAACAACCGAAGCCGCGCCAAAATAGGTCTTCCCACTCTCGACACGACGACAATTCCGTGCATCACGGTAGAGGGAACTCGGTCACTCTTTTATAAGGTTCCAGTTACCCAGCATCTCAGCGACTGTGTCGCCACTGGTCAATTTCCCACGCAGCAAACAGTTGTGACACGCTGTGGTCCCCCTACCTCACCCGAAGCACACGAAGGCATGGAGTCCCCTGATTATCGCCGTATCGCCCTTATTACTATGAGGCATTCCGTGATTTGGCCGAAGATTGTTGGGCTCCTTTCCTTAGTGGCCGTGAAGGGAAGTGACCTAGTATGTCAGTGCCAGTTATGATAAAATGAATAAATGTAGTCTCAGCTTGGTCTGTTTACAATCATGAAACGGAACTAAGGATCACCATGTAGTGACCCTCTCCTCCTAATCATGGGGGTTTAAAGGGGTGTCTGATCTGGACTCGCATACTGCCATGCATCCACTGTATTATATCAACGTCGTAAGCAGTGGACGAGACTCAGGAAGTGCCTGAGATTTGAGGACCGAGGTGGCGCGTGCGCTTCCTGCTTGTGTCATTACAAAGTGAGGCAGGCATTCATCGCGACAAACATCTTCCGGACTCTTGTTGCGTGACAACAAGCACCTTGCAATTCAGATCTACAACATCCATTACAAGTAAAATAAGAATGAAGAGATGGTTTTTAGACAGGTCGTCTAGGCGGGACCTGTCACCTACTTCTAATGATAAGCGCGATAAGCCCTCGTCTCTCATTTTGACGTCCTCATGGTCGTTTACAGTGATCCTGGTGTCCGTAAGACTTGGCACCACGTCCTCCATCACCGCTCCTGTCTTCATCTGTAGCTTGGTTTGCATCGCGTTGGCAATCTGTTCCGATTCAGTGGCGATGCTCCCGCTGGCGATATTGTACTCGGCTACGATGTGACTTGTTTTGACAATGGTTACTGCAATCAAGATCCTCGTACGCGGAGAGGGCATCCTCGAGTTTTAGAGACTTTGGTTATATATATCCATGAAGAATTGTAGCGTTGCGAAAAATCGTTGACTGATTTTCGGAGTAGAAATCGAGCCATTGACGAGACAGGGTGGGTAGAGAACAGAGCGTTGGAAGTGGAAGATAAGAAAGCACTGAAAGCAATAGCCCGGTGGGTAGCATATGCAACATCACGTTCGAGGGTCGCCTCAGTCAACGCCGCAGGAAATAACTTCTGAGCTGGGGGTAAAGAAAAGAGATCGGTCGGTTATATGTGATAGTCATCGTGCTACTCTCTAGGATTCATGATGAAAATCGATCATCGAGCATGTGCTGTGCTGCGGACAACGAGTCTGTATGCTTTCGTTTACAATTAATCCCACGGCCTCACACCCCAAACTGCGCACTACATCGCCGCGTACCCGGGACAACGCGGCAGCACCCCAAAATAGCAACAGTGCAACACCCACAACCATCGTCCGACTTGCTCTCACGACTCACCCATATCCGGCTCAAAGGAAAGCGGCGAAGAGCTGGCAGCACTGTAGGGAACTAGACCGGAGCGGCCTTGTGATGGGTTCGAAAAAGGATAGAGTAAGAAAGGGACGAGCTCGCGATCCCGAGAGACCGAGAACCCGAGAAAGGAATTCGGGCAAACGAGCGATACGAACCGAGAGGACGCGAGCCAGATGCAAGGCGACAAAGAGTGACCTTGTCGTCTGCGTGGGACGATGCCGATCCGCAAAGGTAACGAGAACGGAGAAGAGAGTGAGGACGTACGCGAGCTCAGAGAGATGAAGGATGGCGCGGCGGCTCGGTTGATCGTCTGTCTTGTCGGGCGAAGGCAAAACCGAACACAAAGAGAAAAAGGGTGGGCGCAATTGCCTTAGACTGGGAAGACGAGTTACGGCATGGGGCTCGGTTGGTCGTCAGACGGTCGGGCGAGAGCGAGAGCAAACGAGGGGGAAGAGGGGAGAAAACGGGATGTCGTTGCCTGCCTTGACAAGGTTAGGTAGGGGGCTTTTTATACGAGAGTCAGGCGTTAAAGACAAGTATCCTACGAGCCAGACAGATAGAGAGGGAAAGAGAGCGAGAGCGAATGCTGTGCCAGTGCTTACCAGCGACAACCCGCACGGTGACGTACTAGACGATGAATAGCGGTGTCCGAAATACAGAAATTTGAGTGAATTGTAGTAAGGTGCGCGACAGTGGGCGCGTAGACGATGAGGGTGAGGGAGATGCTGTAAGGATAGTATATGCGCTAGCCCCGGAAACGAGCTAGTATGGCAAGCCGCGTCACCTGCCTCTGAGCTGGAGCCCGCCGCGAGTGTCTGCTGTCTGTGTGCTGCCGACCACGTGAGGTCCACCCCCTCCAAACTTCGGCCTCTTGCTCGCTCGTCTTGTTTGCCTCGTCTCCAAACTTCCGTCTTCCACCCTCATTGCTACATGATTGACACCTTTCCTCGAACGGAAAGACCCACCCCCTTCATTGTGCCCCACTCCTCACCTCATGGCCGAAGACTCGCGGATCACCCAAGACCGTCGGCTGATGTCACAAGCACGCGTCGCTCACGGCCCTTTGCAAGTCGGGCCTTGGTCTAGACCACGTCTGTGCTTGGAAGGATCTTTACTGTACTGTACGTAGGTGCATCTGGGTTACTTTCTCATATGTTTTCCTATCTCCTCCTGATTCAGACATTTGCTCTCCATTCCACACCTTCCTATTTTACTTTAGACTTTCATCATCGAACATCACCGCACCGTCCCTCACCCTTGTCATCTACGCGCTCAACGTCGCGCACCTTATGACTATTCAGTAGAATTTTCAGGTTTTTCGGACATCGCTTTTCACTGTTTACACCGCGCAGCCTTTTGCTGACAGTACCATCTTTCGGTTTGTCTTTTCACTTTTGCGCATAGAATACTTGTCTCGTATTGTCTCACTTAACATATAAATACCCCGCGCTGCCGGGCCAAGTCAAAGGCTAGGCAACTGCCGCCCACTTTCCCCCTACTTTGTTATTTTGCGTGCTTCTGCTCTTGACCGACCGATTGACGACAAACTGCCTCTGCCGTACCGTCACATGCCTTTCGGGTCCGGCGTTTCCCTGTGTTTTCGATCGTCATCTCTCTCACTTTTGCCAACTGTCTGCACTTCAACCGTTCTTCATCTCGCCTTTGCGGACCCGCTCTGTGTCTCGCCACCGCCTCAAGTCTACTTGCCGCCGCTCTGCGCCTCTTGCCATTGCCATTGCCTCACACCGTTCAATATTTCTTGCGTATTCCCGCTAGTTTGGGATCACGGCCCCGTCTCCTCAAGAACTACCTCCAAACTCACTTGCTAGGTCACTCCGACCCAGCTACAGTACCTGCAATGCGGCGACGCTTTGATGGTGAAACATTGAAGTCAAAGAGGGAAGTGTAGAATGGAGAGCAGATAATCTATGGCAAAAGGGGATAGAAAAACATACGAAAGAGACTTGAATGGGCCTATATACAGGATTTACTGTATATAGGCTCATTCAGGTCCCTTTTCATACATTTCTTTATCTCCTTTCGTTTTGGATCTCCTGCTCTCTATTCCAACATTTCCTCTTTTACCTTAGGCTTTTACCACCGAACGTCGCTGTATCTTCATCGCCCTCGTCATCTATGTGCCTGCTGTCGCGCACCTTACTAGGATTCAGTATGTGCGTGGAGATGAACACGTGAGACCTCGCAGGTACTTACACCTCCTGAAGCGTTGTTTGGACATCTGCCAGATCCCTTTTATGGACTGGTTCGAATCTCGGCCTGGGAAGGTAGAGCGTCAAACCGATTTCTTCAGGAGGACGCTCTACTGGAGGAGAGGAACTGTTTTGCTTGGACGCGGATGAAAACCGAACATGGGGACCTTTCTCCCTTTGCTTGTCTCCTGGCACGAATATCTGCGAAAGACATCGTCTTACATGTAAGTTATCTTGGCTGACGGGTCTGACAGTCTTTGACAGGAGCATCCCGGAATCTGCCGTTCTACTTCACACTCAGCACCGACGAACTCCGACAAAAAATTCTAACGCTGCCATTCTGTGGTACTGTATCCCTGGCTGGCAAGACGTCTGTTGTGATAACCCCCATGGTCAACAAGTCCACTCCCAAATGATCTGACATATCCTCCCATCGGCTCTTTTCCTCGTGTATAATAGACTAGTAGTCCCTGTGCGAACGGAAACAGCTAGTTCCACGCCTCTTTTTGGAAACACTTTCCCGTCCTCCCTCTGGTACGTCTCTGTATGTGCCACTCACTAGGCCGTTCGCTTTACGTGGAGGTGGAGTGCAATCCTGGCGAGTCACCTGATATGTGTATATCTTATTTACAATGTTGAAATTCAAGTTCCAAAGCTTCCCCCCCCATTGTGGTCTCCCGGCCTCGTCTCCACGCCACGTGTCGCTCATATTCCCGTTACAGTATTTATTTGCTCCCTGCGCACGGCCTCGTAAACCGCATTCTCTTCATTTCTTGGTCTGTATGATCAACATTCGTAGTTTGCTACTGAAACTATACGTGTCTCCTCTTTGCCCCGAACATTCGGTTAGTCTCGAGACCGATTCCCTTCTCCTCTGGTCTGGTTGAATGTCTTTTAGTTCCTTGCGTTCGTCCCTGTGTTGTGCTTAGAGTGCAACCCTCAATTCTTCACCTTAACTTGACTCACCTTTCCCTTGTTTCTTTCCTCTCTTCTTTCCGCGCGCGGACTTTTCCACGACACCACTTTCGGGAATCATGCTAAAGTCAATACAACCTACAGCGACGCCCTCATCTGGATCTGGAAACAGGGACAAAAAAAGATTTTGAGTCGGGGGTCCGGGGACACATCGACGGCAATCGCAACATCAGGGAAAGGCATACTCCTCACCAAGTTCGAAGTCCATCCATGGCCACGCTTCAGGAGATGGTCCGGCTATGGATGGGGTCCCGGGTGGCGAGGGCTCTGGCCTATTTTCTCTGTCTTTGAACAGCGGAATGTCCCGGCGTCTCGCGTCTTCCCACGAAAAGTAAATCCGACGATCGGTAAGCTGCATGCAGCTGACTGGTTGATGTGGACCAGATGCAGATGTGAGGTAAGGTCGCACGAATACGACCTTAGCTGAGTCAATGGAAGGGCCTCTGTCGAGATTGACGATGTAAAGCCCTTGAAGCTGCGGGGAAAAAAGTAATGCAAAGTAATGGAGGAAGAACATGCTGGTGAGTGAGTACAAGTAGTGTGGAGGCGTGTATGAAAAGGCGCACCGTGGCTACGCAGACACGCCTATGTTCGAATGCCAGATAAAAACACTGATCCCTTGGCAAGAGGCGTAGAACCTGCCCGGCAGTGGCAAGGCTGACCTCTCCACGACAAACGCGTTCAAAATCCTGGACGAGAAGGAGGCGGTCTTTGGAACCCAAAATTGCGAGATCACGACCATCCCTGGATACATGTGCTGTCCGGAAAAAAGTTGAGTCATCACCTGCCTGATTACCGTGCAGAAAACGTGACTGTATAGACTATGCGAGCGCGGGCGAAGGGGAGGCGGCAACGCAACGCACCTGCTAAAAAGTTTGGACGGGAGTTATCACGCCCCGGGCGCAGTGAGAGAACTTCGACAAAGGGTTTTCCTGATACGGAGTCGGAGACCAGCATTGCGGTCTTCGGCACGAGAACGTTATTCGGTATCCGCAAAACCTCGGCGCCGCCATCCCGCGCCAACACATGCAACGCGCGCGACTCGCATACAAACGCGTACCGCTCATTCACATCGACGTAGCAGGGGCCGAACCCTGGGCGACCTAGACCGACGTCGATCGTCTGTACCAGCGCGCCCGTGTGCACGTCGTGCAGGAACGCGCGCCGAGTGTTTGCGGAGAGGACCGTCGGGTACACGAGTCGGGTCCCGGACGTGGGTTCGGGGAAGGACAAATTCGCCCACGGCCGGAAGTGACCACGCGGCGCGTATCGGTTGTGCATCGCTGCTGCGAATGCGGACACGCGCCGTTGTCCCTCGTTCGGCGGTGAATGGGTGGCCACCTCACCTTCGGCAAAGTCACTCGCAAGACGCCACACTTCCTTGTTCCCGCTGAACGCATTGGAGGCATTAAAGACAAGATATCCGTTATCATACTCGCAGTGGGTCACGCCCGCAACATAATCCTGCGGGTTGTTGAGCACACAACGAAATGTGGCCAAGAGAGGCGGACGGTCAGAGGGCTCTCTCACCGAGGGGAGTGTCCAGAGAACGGCACCGGAGAAGAGGTGGGTCACAACAAGGCCGCCAAATATACGGGTCGTGATGCATATGCCAGCCTTTTCATCGACTTTGATACGATGGACGTCACCTCCGGACGGGGTCACCAAACGGGCAACGACGCGCCCGTCACCCGCCCAGTTTTTGCGAAGCTGACAGAACCTACGGCCTACGAAGATCAGACCCGTGCTCCCGGGGGCTGAGATCAGGTGGTAGGGTTCCATGGAAAAGGCCAGTCAGAGCATTGCCGGGCGTGGACTTACACAAATCTTTCCAATCGGTTGCTCCGTCCCAAGGGCTACCCTCGTACGCGGAGAGGGCATCCTCGAGTTTTAGAGACTTGGGTTGTATATATCCATGAAGAATTGCAGCGTTGCGAAAAATCGTTGACTGATTTTGTGAGTAGAAATCGAGCCATTGACGAGACAGGGTGGGTAGAGAACAGAGCGTTGGAAGTGGAAGATAAGAAAGCACTGGAAGCAATAACCCGGTGGGTAGCATATGCAACATCACGTTCGAGGGTCGCCTCAGTCAACGCCGCAGGAAATAACTTCTGAGCTGGGGGTAAAGAAAAGAGATCGGTCGGTTATATGTGATAGTCATCGTGCTACTCTCTAGGATTCATGATGAAAATCGATCATCGAGTATGTGCTATGCTGCGGACAACGAGTCCGAGTCTATCTGCTTTCGTTCAGAATTAATCCCACGACCTCCACACTCCAAACTGCGCACTACATCGCCGCGTACCCGGGACAACGCGGCAACGCCCCAAGCCAGCAACAGTGCAACACCCACAGCCATCATCCAACTTTGCTCTCACGACTTTCACATCTCCCGCGCAAAGGAAAGCGGCGAAGAGCTGGCAGCACTTTTAACTGCAACCCAAGCCTATCATGCTATCCCACCCTCTAAATCCGTCGTCTGAAGGTCATGATCATGAGTGAAGGTGGAAATTAAATCCAACAAGACCATGTAATGGTACTACAGTACCCCACCACACGCCGTCCGTCGTGTCATGCCAGCGTGAGCCCAAATGCTGATTTACGTCACTGCAACCTACCTGGTAATACCCCACAACTCGTGCGCATCTTTGCGCATACATACAGTACATTGCTGCGCAATATACTGCGGACCCAA
>Ga0307510_10001464_pt1 | contig 26026 bp, 17 predicted proteins | sample 12_EM_MG_FD_207224 | JGI IMG/M metagenome (GOLD analysis project Ga0307510, IMG submission 207224) | Populus trichocarpa ectomycorrhiza microbial communities from riparian zone in the Pacific Northwest, United States - 12_EM | ecosystem: Host-associated > Plants > Roots > Unclassified | place... | reverse complement strand
TTATTCAATGGACAATGCTGCTGATAATTTATTTTTATCAAAAAAAAAAAATACATGAATCAGAAAAAAACAATTTTGATAAAAAAAATATATATTTCTTCTTCATAATTTTATTTGTTATTTTTATATAAATATCTATTTTATTATCATATGATCTAGATCACGAAAAGCTAACCTAATTTGACATAAATCAATCTAAAATATAGTCATTTCAATTTTCTTTTTATAAAAACATTAAGTTAATGATGTTGTTGAATTCTTCTTAAAAAAATCAAATTAGTTTTTAGTCACACGACCAGTTGCTTCGCGCAGATTTTCATAACCCTGCTGTGCAAAAATGAGATGTGCATTTAAAATGTATGCCCCAGTTATTATATATATCATGAGCGATAAGAAAATGGAGCGAGAAATCTCTTCCTTTATACAAGAGAGGGTCTTTCTAGTTTGCATGGTCTAGTCGTTGATCTATAAAATTTCTACAATAAAATTAGGTAGGTCGCCAGGATGATGCTAGTTACTAAATTTTTTTTACTAAAATACTAAATATAGGAGGAATCCAAATCTCTTGGATGTATAGAAAAAAAAAAGTGTATAAAAAAGAGAGCAAGATTTTGAATATTTTGGGTTAATTCCTCACATCAAATTAACTTTCACTCCTATTTTTTTAAATTAAATTGAGGCTGGAGTACATGTCACTATATTAACTTGCCAGAATTAACCAAGTTTAATAATATTTTTGAATAGTTGCGCCCGCCAGATGTTAGTCCCCAGGTAGGCCAGCGATCCTTGATCACTCCCAAGGGTTGTGTTCTCGTGATCCTAAAGGCCATTTCTAATGCATCAAATATCTCACGATTCCATGAAAAAAAATACATATAAAAAAAAAATAACAATGTTAACGTCGCAGCAGAGAGTGACTTTGTTCCCAACTCCATGCAAGTCTAATTGATATAATAATTTTCCGTCCTATGGTTGCCATAAACGGCTAAGATAGTTTTTAATATTATAGAAATGATTGTTTTTAAAATATTTTTTTATTTGTAAATATATTAAAATAATAATTTTTATTTTTTAAAATCAGCAATTAAAAACAATCCAAAATATAAAAAAATATTTTAAAATAAAAAAATATTTTTAAAAAAATACAACACGTGACGGTAAAGAACAACAGGCTCTAGACAAGCCGAAATATAAACGAATTCGCACTACATTTTCGGACCCCGGATGAATTAATAGTGGGTTGGACCCTGTAAGTGTTCAGGTCATGGGCCCCCCGAGCGTGAGTTTACCAGCCAACCCATGTTTCGTGCAAGTAAGAAATAGGCCAGCCGAAAACGATCGTCGTAGCTTTTAATAAAACGAGAAATTCCGGTACTCATTTTCAGCAATAAATCTGAAATTAACCATTGGGTCGGGCCGTCAGGGTGGTGTTAAATTTTAATTCTTTGAATTTGGTTTCGAAAATAAATATATAAATAAATTGTTTTGACTTTTCAAACTTTTTCTCGAGTCCTCCTGGTCAAACGCAACTTTTTTTTACCAGGCGAAAGAGTCAAGTCAACCATTTCTTTTCTTACGGTCAACCCCAACCCCTTTTCTCTCTCTTTTTTTAAAAATAAAAAATAAAAGAGGTGAAACTAGTCTTGTTCTCATACAAATGGCAATTCCCTCAATTATCTGCTCCTCCCAGATTACAGATCCAAAATTTCCGAAACCGCAACCCCCAGGTCCCAACACCCACGTGTAGTCTTGTCCTTCCTCTCTCTGAGTCCTCAGTTCCGACCTCCCCTGCTGATTATCTCCCCGTCTATAAAGCTTCGAATCCGCTGACTGAGTAAATGGATGTTTATACAAGTTGAGGAACCGATGACGTGTTTTTAAATCTTTATTTTAATTCAACTAGTGCTAGGACCCGCATTATGCTGTGAATAGAATTTCAAATTATTTCTTAATATAAAAAAAAGATATTGATTTTATGAATACGCTTCCAAGTATCCTAAACTTTTTTAATTTTTTTAAAAAAAGACTGTGTTTATGATTAATAAAGTAAATTAATATATATAAACTAATAAACAAAAAAAGATTTATTAATTCTTAAATATTAAAACATGAAGTTGATCTTCCTAGTAAAAGCAGAGAAAATAGATCTATACATAAATATTTTTTTACTTAGGTTTTTTTTATATGTTTTTTTATTTATTTTAGAGCTTAAATCTGGTTTCTAAAAAAGAACAACCTTTATTTTTATAAATGTATCATAAAATACAACTTATTTACATAAAATACAACACAAACAAGATTAAAGACAAATTGAAAATAATTTCTTTAAAGTGTCATGAAATTAAAAAGACTAAATATTGTTTAAAGAAAGATTAAAGTAAATAATTTTAAAATAAAAGAGATAGTATCAATTAAAATTTGAATAAATTAAAATAATATTTATTTTTCATGGTCGGGAAATGATTAGAGAATACCTCAACAGAGAGAGAGAGAAAGAACAATACATGCATTGAACCCATCTCGTAAAGAGAAACATGTTAACTTTAATATTGGCTTTTTTTATGCTTAGTATGCGACCTTTCAAGCACTTTTTCCCTCCTTCGTATTCTCTTATAACTCTTTCTTTTGTTTTAATATTTACGGATTAAAATATGAAAAAATAAAGCTTGGTATTAAAATATAAAATATTAAAATGACAAGAATCAAATTATATATATATATATATATATATATATATATAAACTTCAAGGACCGAACTTAGTTGTCTGTGCCAAAATGAAAATAGAATTTGTTTTCTTTAATTATAATCTATAATTTTATTTTATAAGAATAATTTTTAATTTACAGTCGGAATACTTTGCATATATGAAACTGCAAAAAAATATATATATATATTTGATGATAGAAAAAAAAAGAGCATTATCTAAATTAACAATGCAATGCACGTTACACCTGATGAGTTAGCGTCCATTATTACTTGTCTCCAATTATTTTGGTTCATAGGATAATGGTGTCGATTCCTTGTCCATGGGGTAGGGTGATTTAAGCATGTTTGAGCATGTATGTGATGATTATTTTTAAAATCATTTTTTATTTAAAATATATATTAAAATAATATTTTTTATTTTTTAAAAAATATATATTTTAAATAGAAAATAAAAAAATAATGATTTGAAATAAAAAAAAAATATTTTTAAAATATAAAAACAAAGTCATGCACTTGTGTTAGATGCTCCACGGACATTTAAATTCATATGCACAAGAAACAAGTTAATCCTAAAGCTGTGTCTGCCACTAAAGCTTTGGCACGTACGCATAAGATTGGAAAATTTTCTCCTGTGTATTAGAATTCATTGGATCCCCTGTGTACGTAGGAGGACATCCATCCACCATCCATGTGACGTGTCAGCGAATTCAATGACTCTGGAGTCTGGACCCATCATATCAGTCTGAAGTTTCCATGGAAGATGCTGTGTTGTGGCGGGACAAGAATTCATTATTTTCTTACACGGGATTCATTACCATAATTTCTCAATTTACTGTTGAAATATTCTGTCAATTTACTAATCATTCATGTAACGTCGGTAAGTTTTTTTTGGTAATAAACTTATTAGTAGATTTAGGAACGGAGAATGCATATCAAACAAAAAAAAAAAATTACTCATTTTGATCTGTAAGCATTTTTTATCAGTAACCTTCACATATTGCCGACAAACAATGAGTTTTTTTTTTAATATTATTGTTGGAATAAAATTGTCGGTAATTAAATAGCGGTATAATGATATTTATAATATTTTTTTTAATTTTCTAAAATACATGAAGACTTAATCTATCGGTAAGACCTTCAATAATGTATATTTTAAAAAAATCTACTAAACATAAATAGAAAATAATTAAATTAAAATAAAATCAAATATTTATTGCAATTTTAAAAATTTATAAGTTCAATTACAATTAATCTGGAATGTAGGGGTTGAAGGAGGAGAAGGAGGAGACGGGTCTTCGTCGTGACAGTGGGGCTAATAAGGAAAAACATATGTACCACTTATCTGTGATTTTATTTCCATTACCAATCAATGAAGTTTGGTCATCTCAACACCGAGTCATCCGGTATCAACAGTAAGATGGGTCATCCGAGCTTGAATTCGTTGGTCTTGAATCGCCTCGAACTCTGGAGTTTAAGTGCTTGGAACCAATTGCAAGTATCCAACAATTGAAACACTTTGGGCCATCCACAAGTCATCGAATATAGTATTTGAGATATCATACACTTGATTTCTATTGGGTCTACCGAACAATTCTGTCACCAATCACAAATTTGAATCAAGTTTATGATGAGTCAAAGAATCGTCTATGTATCTTTCTTTTAACCAATTGTTATATGTATCATGAAAAAAGTTAGCAAACTCTAAAAATAATAACTTACAAAAAACATTTATTGAAACTCGATCATGTCACAAAGTGTTGAGCTCAACATAATATCTTGACTATCCACGAGATATCGCACTCGTTTTTTGACTGTCATCATTTCGCACGTGTGTTTATACGAAAAACTCATTCGAACCTGATTCGCGTCAAAAAATTGTAATATGCAAGAGAAATATGTTGTTAATTAAATCTATTCATATAAAACAACATATTTTTAAAAAATAGATGTATTAAAAAAATAATCTTACGTGTTTGCCAACTGAAAAAATGACCTATCAAACTGAAAAAATTATTATATATTATAACACTAGGTATCAAATTGTCACAACAACACCCGTCGTGTTTTTTTTTTCTTTGACTCCTCAGTTTCACATTTAGTTCAAATTAATCTAATAGATACGTATAAAAATCACTTTTAATAGCTTTCTATCAATCTAATATTTATTAATATAACACCGACGCCTTAAAATTGATTAAAAATTAAATATTATAAAAAAATCTAATTCCCAAACCTTTCCGAGTAACCCTAATATACATGGAAAAACTCAATTAAAAAGGTAAAGATAGAAAATACACATCTTGAACTGATAAAAAAAAACAAAGATTTTGGCAATGATCTCCCCCCTCCTCTCTCCGTTGATACATGTTCTGATCACCTAATAAAATGGAGCATAAGTTACTTGAAGAATTTTCTTTTTTACTAATATATACTTTATTACTTACAATACCTTTAATTAATTATTTTATTTTATTTATTATTGCCTTTTTTTTTTGCCTTTCTCAGCCGAAAAAACAAAGTTTTCAACTCAAAAAACAAAAACTAAATGATATTTGTGTTTGGGATCGGTTTTAAAGTTTAGAGATTCGACGAGTTAAAAACCAAACTGAATTTATCAAAACTAAAATAAAAAAACCAAATACTTATCCCGTAACAAATTTGACTACTAGCTCTTGCTTTCTTTTGGGCTCCCAGAACAGTTTCAGTGGGATCCATTAAGAAAAAGCTCATATGATTTCGACATGTGTCATTATCGGGTTTTTTAAGGGCTAAATGGTGGTTCATTAACCTTGACTACCTTGAAAAATACCATTTATTACGCCACTGATTGGTATTGCGTTTTAAATGGGTTGAGGTAAAATTTGATTTTTTTTTTATATTTTTAAATTATTTTAATGTGTTAATATGAGAAATAATTTTTAAAAATAAAAAAATATTATTTAAATATATATTTTTTAAAAAAATACTTTAAAAACAACCATTACACAATAATTAAAACACTTCTAAACAGGAATTTTTTAAATAAAATATACTTTAAAAATAACCACTAAACAATAATTAAAACACTTCTAAACGAGAACAATCTTATGGTTAACACAAGAGATTTTCATCAAAATATCTAGAATCCAAACCTTAGAAAGGGTTTTACTCGATACATGCTGAAAGTCTTATTTGTTTTTGCGTTTTAAAAGTGTTTTTTTAAAAAATTAAAAATATTTTATTTTTTTTCTTGTTTTAAATTAATATTTTTTTAGTATTATTAGATTATTTTGATGTATTAATTTCAAAAATAATTTTTAAAAAATTAAAAAATATTATTTTAATATATTTTTAAATAAAAAATATTTTAAAAAATAAACTCAACTAGCCTTCCCAAAATATCAAAATACTCATTAATAAAGCTCCAAGTTGCGATTGCCAACGTCACATCTTATTCGTATCCTTCTCCAGTGCCACCATATGCCACTGCTGCTTTTACAGCTGGCACCACCTATTTATCACTTCCTCGTCGCCATCAACATTTTATAATCATCGGCCATATTATTATTAATCTGTCAAAATAATGAAAAACAATATTTTCAATCGTCAATACCTTTGCCATCTCATGGTGAAAAGAAGAAACACAAAACGTCAACTCTTTTTTTCACCTTAAGAATAAAACACAAATAACCACAGCCCGAAATTTATGACACAGATCCCATATTGATCGCTGCCAGTGTAATTCATAGCTGAATTTAGCCAGTGGTAATGGGCTGTTTAGGCACAATCGTGAATCCTTTTTCTAGGTTGTTGCTGTAAAAGACAGCGGATCGAGAATGTGTTTTAAACCGTATTTTTTTAATATTTTTTATTTAAAATTATTTTTTTGAATTTTTTATATGTTAATGTAAAAAATATATATTTTAAAATAAAAAATAATTTAAAAAATTATCATTTCCAAACTTCCAAACATTTTTTTTTCAAAAACTATAAACCGTCCTCATGGTGTAAATAGCATTAAAAAAATAAAGAAATATGAAAGGTGTGCTAGCTAGCTAGCTCTCTCCTAGAAGGTAGGATGAGAAGGAAAATATCAAAATATGAGTCAAATGACAATAATTGTTTTTTTTTTAAAAAAAAACGAAAAGTCAGGCCAGGGCAGTGAAGAAGCTGAGCTCAGTTCCGCCTCCCCCTCGTAAACCTGGAGTACCATTTGTTCATTTGCGTGCGGGTGTGTTTGGCAATGAGATGGAGTGTGTTTTAAAAAATAAAAATTAATGTTTTTTTTTTAAAATAAAAAAAAAATAAAATTAGACTTTCTAACCCCACCAAACCGCGTATTCTATTCTTATAGTTCCCACTTCCCATACGCACCATTCCAAGGCCAAAGCATCGAATTTCTTTACAACTTTCCTATTCTCTCCTCCTGCATCACCCTATAAATACTCCTTTACTCTCCTGCCCTCAAAACCATCCTTTTTTTTCTTTCCTATTTTGTTTGCCCTATTTTTATCTGGCATATGTCTCAAAGACGAAACGTCCCCCATTCTTCTTCTTTCGCTTTTAGCCTCCATTCCCATTTCCACATCTCCAGCAACCTGAAACCCAACTGGTAACGGGAAAAACCTTTAATCTATCAAAATAATCAAAATCATATCATGGGTGTGAAGGGTTTTGTTGAGGGAGGTATTGCATCGATTGTTGCTGGGTGCTCCACTCACCCTATGGATCTAATCAAGGTCCGTATGCAGCTCCAAGGCGAAAACTTACCCAACCCACAGGCTCACAATCTCCGCCCTGCCTATGCCCTTAACTCCGCCGCGATCCCTCATAATTCCATCCATGTCCCTCCCCCACCAACGCGTGTGGGGCTAATTTCTGTCGGCGTCCGCATCATCCAGTCAGAAGGCGTCGCCGCTCTCTACTCCGGCGTCTCCGCCACCGTCCTCCGCCAGACTCTCTACTCCACTACCCGCATGGGACTCTACGATGTTTTGAAGCAGAAATGGACCAATCCGGAGACAGGAAACATGCCGTTGTTGAGCAAAATAACCGCTGGTTTGGTCGCCGGAGGGATCGGAGCGGCTGTTGGCAATCCAGCTGACGTGGCAATGGTTAGAATGCAAGCTGACGGGCGTTTACCCGTGTCCCAAAGGCGGAACTATAAAAGCGTGATTGACGCCATCACGAGAATGTCGAAGCAGGAAGGTGTAACTAGCCTGTGGCGCGGGTCATCTCTTACGGTGAACCGCGCGATGATTGTCACAGCATCGCAATTGGCATCGTATGATCAGATAAAGGAAATGATCTTGGAGAATGGAGTGATGGGGGATGGGCTAGGGACTCATGTGACGGCGAGTTTTGCTGCCGGCTTTGTGGCGGCGGTGGCATCGAATCCGGTGGATGTGATTAAGACCAGGGTAATGAATATGAAAGTGGAGCCAGGGCAAGCTGCGCCTTACAGAGGAGCTATTGATTGCGCAATGAAGACCGTGAAAGCTGAAGGGGTTATGTCTCTTTATAAGGGCTTTATACCTACAATTTCAAGGCAGGGTCCTTTTACTGTGGTTTTGTTTGTGACTCTTGAGCAGGTTAGAAAGTTGCTCAAAGAATTCTAGTTAGTTGATGACGATGACGACGACGAAGAAGATACTAAGTTTGGGCTATCGGTATAATTATTAGTGTTATTGCTATTAAGATGATAATAATTAAAAAAAAATTAATGTACCGTCAATCTTTATTAATCTGAGGAGTTTATTGAAAAATGTTTTTCCTAATTTCTCAAGAGTATGATTTGATGCTTGTTGAAAAGGGATATCTTGCCGAATTATTTGTTGAATTATTCAAATTGGGAAGCAAATTAATTCTTGTTCAGAGACAAAATTAACGCGGCTATGAAAAGATAATTTAAGACTTTTAATGTAATTGGGTTTGGTTAAGGATTGCTTGAGCTGTGCTGTCGTCTTTCTTTGAACATTGAACTGGAAATACCAAAAACAATCTGACGTCGGTCTGAAAGATCTTCAGAGGGATTTGCCTTTAAAATGCTTCCGTCGCCTCCTGCCAATAAAAAGTGGTTGTCGTGTTTTGTGCCTATTGTTATTTGTCAGTAGGATTTGTGGTGAACACGTGGAACCTATAGATCACGCGGACTTTCGGACAAATCGTTTCACCGTCACCGCAGAACGTGGCGTGGTGTTTATTTTAATGAGTGTCTCCTCTTTATCACCCACCCTTTGCTGTCAAAACTCAACTGGTCTTTCCAGGAAGGTCCCCCCATTTTCTGGAAATGACTTGTTCCTTTGTACTGCCACATGGAATTTTGAAGTTGCAAGAAATTTCCAGTTTATGGGGTTTGGTTATGTTCTTCCCTATTTCACGAGTTGGTAATGTCTCATCAGTTTCTTACAATTATACTCTATTTACAAAAATTAGCATCCACGTTTCAGACCATCTTCTATGGCAAAAGCTACTTACAAGATGTTTAACACAGCTATTTTGCTTCTGCTTGTAGAAGCTTTACAAAATGAAGTATTGTTTTGCTTAAAAAAAATTTAAATTAATATTTTTTTATAATTTTAATATGTTGATATAAAAAATAAAAAAATTATTTTAATATATTTTTAAATAAAAAATTATTTTAAAAAAACATCACAATCCAAAGAGTATAGCTTTTTAAATTGTATAAATATAATTTTTTTAATGTACACTCCAATAAAAAAATCATTTTAACAACTAATTTAAGAAATAATATTTAAATAATATATTTTAATATTTTTGCTCTTTTAATAAATATGTAGGATTTGACTCTTCCACTAGAGATTTAAAATCAAAGAAACATATGCTATATATATATATTTTTTTAATTTTTAGCTCCTCTTTTGGCTTTCCCAGGTCAACAGCAAAAGGCCCAGTGATTCCAACCATATAAAAAATTACATTTGACAATACAAACGATTAAGACTGTCAACTACCGGTAAACATAAAAAAATAATTAATTTTAACCCTTTTTTTTTTTTCAAAATTTATAAAAACACCAAACTGCCCCTACTGAATCATCTCTGAACCAGCAAAACTCAATAACTAAATTACAGACAGTTCTTACATCAAGGAAATTGTTATTATATGTATACATCATGGACTTATGGCGAAGTCAACTTTGAGCGTCTCGACAAGGGTATATATCAACCTTGCAGCTCTGTCATCCCGTAAGACTCTCTAATTACTCATCACTAATACCTGTCTCAAACAAATTGTTGAGGACATAAGCTATGTCCCCTCGACACAAAATTATAGTCCATGTATCATCTCGAATTAATCCTTGGAGCCACCAGAGGTTTACCTCTGCCTGCATTATAGGATACATGGCCATCAGATTTTCCTCTTTCCAAACTTCGCAGATGCTCATCTTCCGAATACTGTCCACCATCTAGGGTAGATTTTTCAGAATTCTGAAGTGGTTTCCCCTCTTCTTCTCCCAGACATTCCAATCCTTTACCTTTTTCTAGATTTTGAACCGAATATATTTCTGAACCTCGGCCCTTCTCGAGTTTTAGATCTGAACCTCGGCCCTTGTCCATATTCTGGAGTTCATTCGCAATCTGGCTACGCCGCTCCTTCAGAAAGTTGAGCCGGGTTGTCAACCTTGTCAATGCAGAAGTGGTGGAATTCATTCCCTATTGGGCACAGTTGTGGCAAGTGGCATGAATATATCTGATACTGTTTACTTTTATGAAATAAAATGCTTTAGGCCTTGAAATAAGCAATTACTTTCATATGTTCCCACAGAAATCAAAGAATGTTTACTTCCTAGGCATATTTACCCATCCGACCCAGACCCAACACAGACAATAATTTGATTTGGCATAGAGTACCCATGCACAATTAGAAAGCTTAACGGCCTACCTCACTCCTTGCACCAGACCTCTTGGAATTGGTTGAAGAAATGGGTCTGGAGTTGCCACAATGTTTTGAATCCAGCTGCTGGGTTTCAGCTCCATCCATACACGTATCCTGCCATAAGGAACCCTCCATAGTTGACTTAATCCATGTTATCAAAGAGAATAAATTGGAAGAGCTGAAGGTCAACATGTTGATTAGGCATCCTGAGAAGCTCCCACTATAGATTTTCTCACAATCTATTAAATCTCATCCCAATCTTAAAAAAAAAGGTTTCGGCTGCCATACATAACTTAATCAGGATTCTGTAACAGCTGAAGAAATTTGCCATTATAGTTTCAGAAAATTAAGCCAAGAAACAGGGGCAAACTTGGAAAAAAAGAGAGGCATTAATGTAATGGCACGTATCGGTTCCTAGTGGCTTTAAAGGTAAACTCGGTAATTTTATAATTTTGTCTATCTATTCCTAACTTGGAGAGACAAATTGACCTCTACATTTATACATGAGACTAGAAAGAAAGAAGTATAAGAGATGTTCAAGCAAGCAACATTTTATTGATATTCAAGGGGCTGGGATGGACAGATTTAACGGGCCAAAGTGAAGCTCATAAGATAGGTCTAGCCATCTGCTGCAAGTGCATACCTTGCTTGCAGAACGTCCAAATTGTGAAGAAGCAGTAGCTTCAGCATCCTTCTCTTCACCATTCCTGCAAGAAGGCAATATTAACAACAGCACCACACCCACACCCGCGTACAAGCATGCCTTTCTTTAGTTTCTTTTTATCACATGCACAAATCATTTGCTGTCTGTCCAATCCTCTTCAAAAAAAATTTAAAAAAGAAGAGGAAATGGAAAAGGCTTTTCTTTTAAATGATGGCTTCTTCTATACTTCATCTATCAATTTGAAGCACCAATGAGGCTTTGTATACAAATGTTGGTGGCTAAAATGTCTAAATACTTATCAGATGTGAGGTATGGAAAATAAAATTACCCTTTCGCCTTATGTAATGAAGCATTCATAGGCTGATTGCCCAAACCATGCATAGAACCAGAGCGTTCATCACACTGTTGATTAAGCTGCGCATGTAGATCATCAACCTTCTGCTTCAAATTGGCAACATCTGCCTCTGCTTGAGTTATTTCCTCAAGCTCTGCCTTCATCTGTAGCACGATAATAAAGTTAAGAATTCAATGCAACAATCAAGACCAATTATACTAGTTACAGAAGAGGTGAGCCGACTTTTTCATCAATTGTGACTGGAACTTGCAAGGGTCCCTTGGAAGTGTTAAGTCCTGCTTCCAGAAATTTTCTCTTCTCTCTCTCCTTTTGCAGCTGTTCCTGTAGTCTTGCTACCTGTAAATACAATGAAAGTCCTCAGTTCAAGAACCCCAGAAATCTTTCAATCAATCTAGTATTTGTAGTTTACTGAGTCAGAAACAGCTATGAATTGTAATCTACATGCAATGAAAAATGAATAAAGAAATAGTTGACAAAAATTATGGCATGTATGTGTCATGAACAGACACGAAGTCATAGTTGTAATTAACTGCAACTTTATGACTTTTTACTCCTCCTGTCTGTTGGTGACCCATTTGTGTCATTACCGTTCGTGGTATGCAGCATGGTTCTTAAAAAATAGAGACATAATAGAAAAGTCAAAGCAGCAGCTTCTATTTCCGGATCATTCTTGTGGTCTAAAACGATCTTACATTTATTTGTTAGAGTATATAGACTTTGAATTCACGTCCATGCTGAAAAGTGAACAAAGTTTCCTGGAGGTTCTTTCCTGGGGGTTCAGAGAGTTTCTCCTAGCTATAACCTTTTGCAACATTAAAGAAAAGGCATGGGCATAGTCATCGCATCACAATGTTGTAATAGAAAAAAAATAAAAACCATGCAACAGCGATCATTTTATGGCGATCTTGACATCTCCAATGAAAAGGTTTCAGAAACAGCTTCCTCCTGCAAAACTTCCTAATGCCTTCATATGCTAAAGGACTTGAGTACCCCCCCCCCCCCCAACAGAATCATCTTGAAAGGGGAGGGACAGAGGAAAAAGGAAGAATCAAAATAACAACAATAGAAAGGATAATAAATTTTCTCCATAGAACATACATCTTGCTGGAGAGCTAGACGATACTCGTGAAACGCCTTCGTTTGTTTTTCCAAGTTGGCTTGCAAAATGGCATTACCTTTGACCTATGAAGGAAAATACAGCAGATTATTAAAGTGAAAAAAGAAAGAAATCTCCATATACTGACATCAAGAGGCATTATTTAAGTCCCTACCTCTTCAGAAATTATATTTTGCATCTCAATTTTAGTTGCCTCCAGCTTCTGGATTTCAACACTAAACAGTCAAAAAGTCAGATGATCAGCATGGCTGAAGATAAGAAAGAACAGTCCATGACACTAAAACTAAGATTTTATGTCACTTCCAAAAGCAAAATGTAACATCACATGCCAGAAGCTATCATGAAAGTTTCTGTATCATTTAATTTAAATAAGATGCATGGATTGTTCTATTAATGGTGCTATATTACAGCCATAATAAAAATCATGGGAGCTAGACATTACAAAGATGTGACGTGCCTTAATATTGTCAACGCATAAAAGTGCACTTTTGCTAAGCATTACCTAGTTGAACCGGCTAAAGAAAAAATTCAAAGAATAAAAGTAGGGTGCCATGGCACTGTACCACGTGGATTATTTTTACACAAATCACACAACTAAGAACAATGGCACAGGTTCTGATTAGATACAACTGTTTCACCATTGTTTCTTGTGTGTATTTATGTAACAAATATTTGTGCTATAATATCTTTTACCATTTAAGTACAGAAAAAAGAGAAGGAAGAGCTGCATTTAAGCTAGAGAGTATCATAGCAGGGCATTCTAATCTTCACCATATACCAAAATTAGAGTCAGCATAAGAACTGATTGAACAGAATAGACAAAATCCTCGCCCAATGGTGATGAGGCCACTAACACTAAGAATTCCGAACTCCAATCAATCTTCGAGATGAATGAGGGTAATAAACTGGGATTCAATTTTTCTAGTGCTAGACGGAACTTCTACTTCAAACCCAAAGTTCTCCTAATTACTAACACAGATGAATAGTAAGCCAGTATATCAATTAGAGGTTAGTTCCACATAATTCGTTGACATCAATTTGATCCAGCTAACTTTCTGATTTTGTTCAGATATATCAAAGGGGCCACTGGCTATAAAAAGCCTTACTTTTATACCAGATATTTTTCTAGAACTGAACTTTACATTAATTAGAATTATTTCCTCAGAATTTGGTGATATATTTTTGATCCAGTTGAGATACAATGGTAATTGTACTCTTTTAGCTCAGACTTGCAGAAAGTGACAGCTGGCTGTGGAAAGCCCCGCTCGTGATGGATATTAAAACACACCCACATACATGGGCATCTAGCCCCTACTACATCATCTAAACTAACAAAGAGTTGTGTCTAACACATTCCGCATTCATCCCTTCTACAAAGAGTAGAACAAATGGAAAAGAAGTCCAACTGCAGTGGTAGTGCTAAGGATGCTGACCACACGTTTGATTAGAGAGAGATGCATGAAGGCTACCAAAAATACATGAGAAAAATGCTTGTGAAAGCAGAAGCATGATTCATTTAGAGGAAATGTATACTTACTCTTCCTCAATAGGGTAATCAATGGATTCCATAGAAAGGTTCTTCTTTGCCTGAATTCGTGCCAAAAGGAAAAAAGAATTTGATTAGAAATGCTTATATTGCACAAAAAAGCATTCTTTGTGATGAGACAACAATTCATGGTGGAAAGTCAAATGCCCTTTCGCAAGAGAAATCATTTAGCCACAAAACATTAAATTTTGGGGAGCATTACTGAAGGAAATGGCAAGCCAACACATAAATTTAGATAACATGCACTCACAGCAGTACGTCCCCAAACAGTTGGACGCTTGCCGCGCACAAGTCCATTTGATATAGTGGTAGTTTTTTTAGCATTTGGGGATGCATTATAATCAGCAATCTTATTCTCCAAACTTGTTTCAGTAGAAACATCAACAGACAGGTCATCTGACTTATCTGGCAGCATTGCCAAACTGTAGTTGCTTTGATCTGGTGTATCAGGCAATGAAGCTTGAACTGGATGTGATGACAACTTTTGTTCAACTTTCAAATCATTGTCTACCTCAGCTTCAGGGTACTTGAAACCAGAACTAAGATCATCACTGCCCTGCATCTTTAATGCACACAGAATAAGAATAGTTCTTGTTCTTAACTTTCAATTCACAAACCAAAAACAATACAAAAGGAAACTAAGTCAATAATGAGTGGAGTCATAGATGACAATACAACAAGATATTCAAATTATAAGGATTCGATGCAGCAAATATGCATCAAGAGCATTGAAAAGATGCCCAGAGTTGCAAATGCAGGAGGTTTATATCCATAGTCTTGCATAAGGTTTGATGATTGCTAGGTTTAAACAAGATCATCACTTTGTATAAAAAAGCAGGTCAGAAAGTCCAATGGATGCACCTCATGGTCAGATGGATCATCTTCGCAAGAGTCACCGCTCTGAGTGCAGGTTCCACTTGATGCATTGTCATTATCATCGTCTGTATATACATCAGATTCTTCTGTTGCATCATCTACATAAGACTCATCATCATCAGTTACCTCCTCATCCTCACTTCCACATTCATCTGAATCAGAGTACAGTCCTGGGGACATGGAACCTTCCTGCAGACGCAAAGCAAATTCAAGCATAAAATAAAAACTCGCAACAAATGAAGTAAAAAATACAGCATGGGGAAAGAATGGCCAAGACATTCAACTTCAAATGTACGTAACCATCAAATAACATTTAACAACAGCCTCTATGACCTATCATTTCTTGTTCTGTTGAGCTATAAAGTTCCACTATCCCAAGCTTTATGCTATTCTTGTATTTCTTGTTCCTCAAGTAGACAGAATGAAATTCAGGGGTAATTTCTGCTAAAACCAAAGGTCAGGATGATAAAGATTCCAAGGCATCAGTAACTAAAACTGCAAAGCTGTTAAGTGGCCTTTATGCCTTATGGAATATTAATAGTAAATGAAAATACTGTTGAGCTTAACTTTTGTTATCCATCAAATGATTGTTGTTCACTTCGTGTTCATTTTAGGCTCCAAAGTAAACAGAAAGTGTTTCAGACCTAGTTAATATTTAGTTAGTCAGAACCAGTCTACACCTGATTAGGAAGAAAAACTTTCTAATTTAAACACTGGTAAAAGAAAAAATGTTGAGCTTAACTTTTGTTATCCATCAAATGATAGGTGTTCACTTCATATTCATTTTAGGCTCCAAAGTAAACAGAGTGTTTCAAACCTAGTTAATAATTAGTTAGTCAGAACCAATCTACACCTGATTAGGAAGAAAAACTTTCTAATTTATTCAAACTCAAGTTAAAACAACAACAGAGACGTGCAGCTTACACTGAATATTTTTTCATACTCTTCCAATAATGTTATAACAATGGCTTGTGCATGATTAGCTGCAGCTGCTGCTTTCAGAAGCTGAATGGAACCATCGCCCCCCACATTAAAATTGGATTCAATTTCACAGTCACCAGCTAGAAGAGGACGAAGAAGTAAGGGTGCCATACAAGCAGCCACAGCAGAAGTGCTCATTCGGTTTACAGCTTTGTGAGAAGCTACAGTTTGCATCATTAGAAGAATTCTGAACATAAAAAAGAAAATGAAGCAAACTGATTCAAAATCAATGCAAGAAATGCAGAGCGGAGGAGCAACATCTAGGCCTCAATCCAGAAAGAAAATAGGTAAAGAAAACACAAACGAGATAGTTTGATGCTCCAAATCTACAAGACTAAAAAATGAAGTTCAGTCTACAAATATCATTTATATTTTGTTACATCCTGGAATCCCAATAATTCTTTTCCGGAGTGTCAAATTCCAACATGCATCTAAAAAGTATGAGAGAATTTATCTACCTCTGCAATAATCGGCGGTTTGGCTCTGGGAACGTTTCACATACTGCCACCCGCATGGCATTTACCCTACTGCCACGATCAGTTCCTAAACATTATAAAATCATCAATAATGGAAAATCAGATAACTAATAAATTGAATAACACAGACTACTGAAAATTCAATACTATGGTACAAAAGAAAATTATTGAGCAAAATTCCACGGAATAATTCCCACTAAAATTTCAAATTTCGTCAGACACGGCATATCTACAGATCCTCAGGATGTCTCAACAAACACCATGAGATTGGGAAGAGACTCAATCTTTGACCCAAGTCAGTAACATAGCCATAAATCCACAAAATTGTTTCTAAAACTTACTGCAGACCAGTTTGTTGATGACAAGCAGTAAATAAATCTTCTAATAGATTTTAAACTACATCTAACCAATCACCATTATTCTCAATGTTTAACATCCAAGCATATAACTCCTTCAGAGGTAGCATAAGGATTCAAATTGCGAGAAAAGCATGACCAGATTAATGAAGTGTAAACGTAAAGGACACTAAATAATCAACACATGCAATGCGCATACCTCAAATATGTACATAAAGAAGATAGCGCTGATAACTAGAAAGAACACAGTTGGAATATATATGCACATGCATTACACGTGTACTGTATTCCGTTTAATTCAACCGACAAGTAATGTCACGGTACCTTTTTAGTCTTCCAAAACTCTCTAAATTTGGTAATGAAAGAAACAATTTTTGTGAACCAAACTGTATCACTGGATGTAAAGATTGTGACTGATAAATTTTATATGAAATAAAATGGTTGGGCATTGAAAAATACATAATGCACTTGACAAGTTTTCAGCATAAATATTGTAAGTAACACATAAGGCAGAACAGGAATAGATGAAGATAATGAAATACATACTCCAGGAACAGACTTACGCCATGCTTCAAGCAGTGCATTGCAGCATGATGTGGGGACTGGAGATGATGGCAACTCTCGGAGGAAATACTGTAATGTTGGGAGACGATATTTATTAAAGAAACATGAAGACAGCTGGCACAATTTGTTATTTGTAGGAATCAATACTAATATTGCATCTGGAAAGAGAAATACCTTGACACAATCAGCAATGACATGTGCATCCTCCTTCGAAGAGAACTCAGTTGTTCCTAAGGCACACCAAAAGCATTAGTTTGAAACTAAAAAAATAAAAACATATTATTTCCATGACATTTCCACGCTACTGGTTTCCTAGCCTATATTGCTTCATTAGTAAATAGGGTTTTGATTCTTATATTTTCTTGAGCTACTGTTAAATCTTAAATCAATGAAATGTATATCCGAGCTTTAAAGTGTGATTGGGCTACATTGTGAAACATGAGAAAAGACACAACCCATGGGACCTGCATTTTAAACTAATAAACAAAAAGTACAGGTTTACTGAGGACAAAGGATATCTGAATAAACTTACCCTGCTCATATTCTTTTATTCGATGCTCAACATCATCAACATCTGCAGCTTGCCGCAAGATGCCTTCCACCTTTATTCCTGTTAATCGTTCAGTCAATCAAGTTCAGACAAGTGAGGAAAAACAAAAATATATCATTACATAAGTAACCAATAAAGAAAGAAGTCTTCCAAACTCTAATACTAATGTTAGATTAACAAAGTTTATATAAAGAAGACAATTATTTGTGAAATTCATGAAGGTAAACAGGTCGAGATGAAAAGTGAAACGGATGAATGCATCGATCCTTGTTACAGGGGGGGGAAGAGAAATTATATTGGTCTGAGGTAAAAAAACATTTCAAAGTCATAGTAGCCTGTAACACTAGAAGAAAGTAGTCTTTAGTCACTCCTCACTCCACAACTAACAATTCATGAATATTTTTTGAGACAGTTTAAAAGCAGATAACCCAGAAGAAAAGTACTTGCAACTTACAAAGCAGGTTAAATATTTTTTCCATATTTGGTACCACCACCATCAAATGTGATGGGAAAACACTGTTAATAAGAGGACACTAACAAAAAGGTGTTATTCAGACTCTTTATCTACAATTGCAACGGAAAAGGTGCAGACTATGAACTATGGTATAGTACCATATCACATTGAGATCACATCCATATGGTTAATTCACTATTGATAAAACAAACATCTTTAGATCATATTCATATGCATATGCAAATTAATTCACTACTGATAACATAAACGATCATATTCTTGTGTACCAGAGAAGGAAAAAAACAAGAACTATGCTGTCCCAGGTATTGCCAGTTTTATCTCTCAACCACAAGATAAAGGAATCCATTGATGAAATAGGAAAAGGAAGTAATCCAGAGATGTGGACAAGGAAAGGCAATAACAAACATAATGGAAAGGGAAACCCACCATGGTCTTCTATAAACCTTAAAGCCTTCTCCAGAAAAGATGGAGATCCATCAACATCTTCTATAGCAAGTAAAATCGGTCTGCCAATGACCAAAGATTTTACAGGATGCTTATCCTTCACTACAGGAAAAAAATGTCAAAAATGTCAATATCTCAAGGATCTGAAAAATAAAAACAAAGTTTTTAAGTTCAGAATTTCATAAAAAAAAAGTCCAGCCCCAAATATTATAAATCTCACATATTTTTGGTCGTCACAAATCATGACGCAAAAAAAGAAAATAAGAACAAACAAGAAGTCACGGAAGAACAAAAAACCTAAAGAAAATGGCATGCAGGCCAGTAATTCTCGTTCTTATAAGAAAAAAAAACGGTTGAAAACTAGGGGCCATGAAATCATCATTAACCCTTTTCCATCTAATCTTCAGTGGTTCCATCATACTGTTGCTGAGGAAAACTGTAATTTCTAAATGCATCGAGGCAACAGCTAGTGATTATGTTTTCTGTGCTATACAAAAATTTAGATGCAAAAACCACACCACATAAGCACAAAGTACACTGATGTCAACCAGAAAGGATGAATACTGACACTGTTCCAAAGAACCATCAGCTCCATCAGCCTGATCATCTTGGAATATACCATTTTGCCCCATCACAAGAGAGGTGCTTGGTGCCTGTGCCAGAGCATTCTCAAGAGCAGTCTTCCATCCATATAAATCTTCAGAAGTTTCAGCCTGTGGCAGCAACACAAAGCAACCACAAAAATGTAATCAAGATTGCAAAAAGAGACAGAAACAAAGCACAAAAATGCACACCCAATTCTCACTGAACCCCATAGGATTTGCAAGTTGAGAATAGCTATGTAGGTTAAATCCATTGTGGAAAAATAAGGATGCATAGGATGAAGAACTAGTGGGATGGATAGAGCTTATGAAAGGCATTAAAATTGCGACCTTGTCACCTAGAGTCATCTGATAAAGTTACAATTATGACCTGCATAAATGACTGATTGAACTGCTTGTGTTCTTGAGATCAAGTATGGTGAAATAGTTTGATGCGTTCTCATATCAAATAGTGGAAAAAAACTGAATGATTAAATGCAAACGAAGCTAGACACTAAGCTGGAAAGCTTGATCTTTGTTCTTTGCCAAGTTACAACCCAGATCAAGCTCAAGCCAAGTGAATACCCTTAGGCTTAACTCTTTTGCAGCCTCAGGAGATTATACGTGAATACATATCAGAAATGCTATCTAAAGCAATGTCAAAAGGGATCACAAAGAAGCAAAAAAAACATCACCTTGAGAGTGAATGCCCGTCCATCACGGCCATCAGGAAAGAGAACAGTCAAGAGCTTTTTATCTGCTCTGACAACCACACTGTGAAGTTCCAAAAGAAACACGAAGTTAGTAAACTACTTCCAGTTGTGAAAAACAATGAGAAGAGTGCGTGATTAACAGTGTCTAACTTGAAAAAGCAAGCCAACCTGCCTGAATTGTTGAGGTCAATACCACCGAGGGTCAGGTTCACTTCACTCCCCTTCTGAGGAATAGCACTCTGATAAAATAAAAATGCTGTGGTGAAGGTTACATGGTAAAAAAACAGTGCACCAATGCTGGAAGGGTGGGGGCTAAACTTCCATAATTATGAGAATTACCACCATTTCCAGTAAAACATATGAGAAGGCAAATTAAAAAGATGCAATAACTACCATATGCAAAACTACTAACCGGATTGCTTCTGAAGAAAACCAGTGATGTTCTTGTTAGAATAAACCACCTTTTCTTCCAGGATGTCCATCCAATTCCTGTACAACACAGGGTTAAAAAATATAACCCCAGAGTGAACAAAGATCCTCAGAAATGCACATTCAAATGCTCACGGTACAGTTGTTCTCAAAAGAAAAGGCTTGGTTTTCTTGATTGGATCCTCAAAAAAGTGACAATGTTACTATCTGTATACATAATATCTGCAGTGTATAATCAAGCACGTTAAGAAATGCCTCTTTAGTAATATCTGCGGTGTCTAATCAAGTATGTTAGGAAATGCCTCTTTAGATTAAAGAACTCGCACCCCCATCTTCTCTCTCTGTGTATTATCTCTTTCTATGACAGTACAATAGCATAGCAGGATAAAACTACAAAATCGAAATAAAAACCAAAAACAAGCCAGCTCCAACTGGGATGAAACTAAAATCACAAAAAAGAATATCATCATAAACTGTAGTCGATTGAACACAAGTCAACAACATTTTTTGTCTCCGTTCCATGCATATCTTGCTATCTGTAATTAAGCGTGAGAAAATTCGTAAAACCAAAAATATAACACACACCTTTGGATGAAATAAAAAGCGGCCCGCTCTTGAAAATCTGCAACATAGATTATTATACTTGAGAACAAAAGAAGCAACAGACTCCGATCCATGAAGCCAAAACTAAAAATCGATATCATCTAGATAAGCTACCTGATCAGCAATCATTATGATCTTGGTCTTGAGAAAAATAAAAGCGTGGGAAAGGGGGGGAAATTACCACATTGCCACCGTGAAAACGCATATTTTCAAGTTGTCCTGGTGCTGGAGGTGGAGGTGGAGGAGGGGGGCCGCCGTCTCCCTACATTTACGTCATTATGAATCACGTTGTGAATTAAAAGAAAAGGAAAACAAGAGTAAGAAATCATTTTGCAAATAAACCTTGGAAGATTCCGTGTTTTTGTTGTTAGTCATCACTTGATCGTCCAGGAATCACAAAATCACATAATGTGCCTTGTTTAGATGTTTGAAAAGGTGACGGGAAGACAATGAGGAGCGAGGGAGAGAGAAGCGTGAAGAAGGGAACGGAGGGAGACTTTAGTTTTTTCTTGTCCTTTGTTGCCTCCTGTGGGGTGGGGTGAAGGGGATTTCTTTTTTTGTTTTTCTTTTTTCCTTCTATTTTCTTCTCTCTCTTTCTCGCGATTTTTTATTTATTTTTTTTACTTTTCTGGAATGTTTAGGGAGGGGGAAGAGAAATGAAATTCCAACGGAAACCCGCTGGCAAAGCAAAAAAGGAGGAGGTCCAAAAGAGAGCAAGCAGCAGTCTCCCTCCTAATATGCTGCGCTTGTACACGTCACCCCTATTCTTCTTCCTCTTTCTCTTTCATCGAGACGTGGTGGAGGGATATTATTATGGAAAATCGGAAAGGATACCAATAGAGATATTCATACATACATACATACATATATATAGACCCACACACAATAGATTTATTGCCAGTGCTTCAATGCTGGCCGAGCAAATTCTTTTTTGATGTAAAAAAAATTCAAATCCCGGGTTATTAATTCAAATAATAATTTAAATAATATAAATAAAATAACAATAATAAATAAAATAACAAAAAAAAATTAGATCTAGATCTATCTAGATTATCAAATAATTCAATGTAACCTGATACAATGCAAACTATAAAAAATAACAAAACAAAACTAAAAAAAAAAACATCAATTTAAAAAAAACCAAGTAAATTCAGACGAACCTTCTAAACCAGGTCTTATCTCAAAAACCTAACTCGTTAAATCATGTATTTGAGTTCAATTAAGAAACTTAACTCTAAATTAATTTAATTTTAAATGATGAAAACGTTAAAAAAATATAAATAAAAAAACTCACAAAAACAATAAAAGAATGGTGATAAAATTTTAGAAAAAAAATATAAGAAAGATGAAATTTGAAAAAAAAAACAAACAAGATAAATAACAATTAAAACAATGAATATCAAATTTAAAAAATTAAAAAATTATAGAGATGAAATTGAGAAACATGTGTAATATAGATTATTTATAGATTAAAAAATAATATGGAATGAAATTAAAAAGAAATTACCCAATGGAATCAAACTGTAAAAAATAAAAAAACAAGACCCAAAAAATAATAAGAAAAATAATTGAAATTAATATTTATAGATTAAACTATTTTCACTTGCTAATTCTTCCAAGACATGTCCATAATAGCTACGTACAAACATCATAGATTATTTCTACACTGAGTTTACACACAACTACACATTCAATCCATCCTTGCGACATATAATTATGAAACTCCCAGCACCATATCCACTCACCTGTTAGTCCTACACACATCCATATTAGTTCATAACATCGTAGATTAATTTTACACTAAGTTTACACCCAACTACACATTCAATCCATTTTTTAACACAAATTTCACAATTTTCCATCCCTAATAAAGATGTAATGTGAGTGTGAATTTTCTTTCAGGATAATAACACGTGTGTGAGTGTGAATTTACAGTCATGTGATATGAGCAGGGGTAAGTAAAAAAATCGAAAAATAGAGAAAACCGGAAAAAAATAACCAAAAAAATCGAACCGTGAAAAAAAACCGATTAAAATTTTGAAAAAAACAGGCCGGTTCGGTTCGGTTTTATAAGCCTAAAACCGAAAAAACCGAACCGAAACCGGAAAAAATAGGAAAAAACCGATCCAAAACAGGTTGAACCGGTTTTTGTCCTAAAAAACCGAACCGAAACCGGTCGGTTTGAACCGGTTTCAGTTCGGTTTCGGTTTTTTTAAAAAAAAATTGATTTGGTTATTTTTTTTTTATATAAAAACCGAATTGAACCGAAAATAATCACAGATATGAGTGTTAACTACGTGGGTTTTTCCTTCTAACTTTTTCTTGAATGTGACTCTCTAGTTAGTAGTTTCTTGGTAGGAAAATTACCATTGATTTTTAACATGTCGCTCATTCCTTCTTCTTCTTCTTCCTCCAGGTTTACCTAATGATTCTCGCAGCATGTTGAATTGGTCGGTGCCATGGACATGCTTTGCACCGCACAAATCGTGTCTATAAAGCAATTTCTCTGTCTCTCGTATATCATGTCGTCCATTATGCATCTTCACTTTGTTTTTTCTAGGATTATTATGCGTGTATACAGTTGTTTGGTGATGGATTGATCATCGTCCCGTATCAAGGGCAGAGACTTCTTTGTGGGGTTACGGACTGGAGGTAAAGATCACTCGGTTTTTTTATCATTTTGCAATTGATTATTTTCTTTTAATTAGCGCTTGCCATTGATTGAATGGAACACGGGATTTATAGAAAGGTTTGACTTAAAACCTAGTTTGTTTTTTTTTGTTTTAAAAGTTTTTAAAAAAAATTTAATTTATTTTTATTTATTTTAAATTGATATATTTTTATATTTTTTTATCGTTTTGATACGGGGATATAAAAATAATTTTTTAAAAATATATATATTATTTTAATATTTTTTTTCCATAAACACCCCTTTATAAATGCACTTGTGCTTTTTTACGGGACAGTGATTTTTTTCGATCTGAGAAAAAGAAGGGAAACAAATGAAACGAGAGGATTGGAAAAACCTTGTCTGCCCCTGTCGTTGTGTGAATCTTTAAACATGACAAACAAATACTGTCGTGTTCAAACCAAGAAGAAGAAAAAATTCCATGATTAACATGGGAAGATGAGGTGTCGTGATTGGTGGCGTTGATATTGATACACGAACACTAGTAGCCTCCCGAATTTCTAGCGGAGCTGAAAAGGGCCATGATGCACAACAATCACGCCGCTGGTGTAATGTCCTGAGATCCCAGCTCCATCCAACTAAAAAGCCTAGACCACATCATTCACGTATCGCCCTTGATTCAGGGATGTTGTCGCCTTTTACTCCTAACGACCCTTGAGAGGACCATAAACACACGGGCCATTTGTGTTTTTCTTTTTACTTTCTCAGTTGCCTGACTGGATGCAAACGCTAATTGCGCTTTTAGCAAAGAAGAGGGATTGAGGTTGGGTAGCTCAAAGGGGACCCGCAATAACAAGAACAAGAACAATAATAAAAAAAAAGCCTAAAACGTAAGGTAGATTTACCATGCCCATAGACACGCATAGCCATGCACTGTAGTGTAATTATCATTTTGACTTCTTTTTTTAATCAATAATCTTCTTGTTGTTGTTGAGATAGTTTGGTCTTTTCACGAAACTGTTAATTATTATTGAATTGAGTGGGGTAGATATGTTTTTTTCACTTTTTACTGCACGATAAAATTAATCTATTACCTTTGAAAACCAGTATTTTTAAATGGGAATCAGGGTTTTTTTATATTTTCTTCACTTTTAAAATTACAGTAAAATAGCTTGATTACTTTTATAATAAAAAATCTTAAACCAGCATACATGGTTTTTTCATCATTTTTTTTTATTATTATCAAGTTTAAGATGAATTTTATCTTTTAATAAATATAAAATATTATTTAAATGAAAAACCGGTTGGCGCGTGTGGAACTTCTTTACATTATTCAGGCAGTGTGTATGGCGTATGAATTCCCCGGTGTGGCGCTAACAACTTTTTTTTTTTCTATATTTTCTCTATCTTCCTTGATTTTCGTGTATGAACCTCTAAATTTTAAAAACAATCCTTTAATTTTTTTTTTTTAGATTTGGATTATGTACTCTTGATTGTTATTTGTTTTATTTGAAATGATTTATAGAATTAAGTTTTTTTAAAAAAAGTTTCACCTCCCTTCAATTTTTTCATATGTCATGTTTGGTCTCAATTCTTTTTATTGCTATTTATTTTGTTTTCAATTTTTTTTTCTAATTGAATTTATTTTTTAATTTAATCCATCGACATTTGATTTCATTCCATTTTTATATCAAGCTCGATCTTTATTATTTTGATTATTGATTTTTATTTATTTTGACAATTTTCTTAGATTGAGATGTTTTTTATATCTCAGTGTAAATTGATTGAGAATTAAACTTCTTGGTTGAACCCGGGTATAGAATTTCTTCATGGGTTGCTGGTTTGAAAACTTAACACGGATTTAAGAGATTCGCTCATGTTTTACCGCAAGGCTATACTTAATGATACCTGGACATTGATCCATGGACTTAGTGAAAAATGCTCTGGTTCGGTTTCATCCTTCTGAGTTTATTTATTTATTAAAATTCATCTCTAATTCTTTTACAACTCTTGAATTTGATTTTATATTTAATCAAATCCATGATCAATTAAGACTCAAATCAAGGCCCAACAAGGAAAAAA
>Ga0307510_10001463_pt1 | contig 26026 bp, 33 predicted proteins | sample 12_EM_MG_FD_207224 | JGI IMG/M metagenome (GOLD analysis project Ga0307510, IMG submission 207224) | Populus trichocarpa ectomycorrhiza microbial communities from riparian zone in the Pacific Northwest, United States - 12_EM | ecosystem: Host-associated > Plants > Roots > Unclassified | place... | reverse complement strand
GTTCCTCATTGAGCACGGCGCCTTTGCGACGGCCGAGGATGAGGATGGCTCTACTCCACTGCATTAGGTATCGGTATCATCAAGTGGAAATGTCTATCACAGCATCTCACCGAGCACAGTGCCAATGCAACAGCTGAGGATAAGGATGGGTTGACTCCGTTGCGTCACATCACATCACATCACTTAATGGTCATGTGGATCTCACGTGGTTCCTCGCGCAGACACATCAGCCCAGAAGGGCAGTAGAAGGGCGAGAACGAGGGCGGGCCCGTTCAATGATTATGTCTCCTGATGTCTGCCTAAAATGAGGGAGGTAATGATCAATATTAATATTTGTTTCCTATACTATACTGATTTCAATCACGCGACGCGAGGATTGGAGATGATGCCTATGAGGACGTGTCATAAGTGATGTATCGCAGTGGGATGAGGCTGTGGTGGCTAGTAATTGACTGACCTGGGATGACTGATGCCTCACACAAATCGCTGACGCGTTTGAGAAGGAAGGACAGGATCGGGAGATGCCGTTTCCTGATTTGACAAGTCTCCGTCACGAGAGCCTCAGGCTCGCGTGTCTAGCCAACCCGTGTCTAGCCAACCACTGTCTATGGGCTAAGGACCAAGCCCCAAGGAGCAACCAAGAACAGAAGGCCAAGATATCTACAATCGAAGGTCATTCGCAGCCAGCACTCACCGTCTGTCACTATGCATTAATACGCATCAACAATCGAACCCATGTTTTGTTGTGTTATCTGGTCAGCACTTGAGGTGAGGACTCGGATACAATGTGAGAACCACTCCAGGCATCGGCCATGTCACAGGGGTCTATAAACTGATCTAATGCCGTTGGAGTTTGTGTACCTCAGCACTACTCCCCCATCCACGATGTCCTCATCTGTCTCAGGTCGTACTCCCTTGTCCTCACCGCCAACGAAATCCACCATCCAGCCTTCTACAGTGAGGTATGTCACAAGTGTAGCAAATACGGCGCGTGAGCAGATCGATTAGATCACACATGGACTGACACCCTACATTCCTGAGCATTGACAGTAGCTTAGTTGCACACTCGTTTAGTTTGGCACCCCAGAACTTTATTCATTCATTATATAGTGTAGACAGTTGGCCTTTGTACCCTCAGTTCCCGTGCTTACCCACACATTCTGAGGTGAGTAGCAGTATATCCTCAATACCACTAGTTCCCGTGCTTACCCACGCGTTCTGAGGCCAACACGTGCCCGGAACTCATATCACAGCTCTATTGCTTTCTACAGGTTATGGGCCCCGCCCTGGCCCTATAGAACCGCTATCATTGCTGCCACGTGTCATACAACATTGCCATGTCCTTCCTTGTACTCCCCAACACTGTCCCTCATCTTGAAGAAGATGGCAGTAACTTGTCCACCTTTGCCACGCATTTCCGAGAGGCCATGCAGGCCATGCACCGCTGGGGCCACATTGACAGAACCAATACATGTCCTGTTCCAAAGGACGCCACCTGCCCCATGAATGCGGAAAGTGAAGCCATCAAACAGTGGGAACGCGAAGATGCCATAACAGGATACCTCCTGTCCATCAGGCTCCCAGATGTGATCGCACTATACATTGATGACTGCCAAACAGCGAAGGAGCAATGGAACCAATTTATTGAAGAACTCTGTCAACTAGGACACAAAGATATCCCAAATACATATGCCCCCAAAGGAGTCGCTCACCCAGAGCTGGACTCAATGCGGGAAGAAATTGAAATGAACGCACCCACACATCTTGAAGGCACGGGGCCAGACGCCTTGATGGAGGAGGAAGTCGATCACTTGCTCGAGGTGGAGGAGGATGGGGCCGCTGGGAAAGCTGCCAGTGTCGAGGGGGACGCCAGTCCTCATGTCAAACTGCAAGATCCTGGGGTCAGCTGCCTTGCCATGCAAGAGAACGCCGGATCACTCACCTTGCCATCACCACCACCACCCACCACCCTGGAGACTGCTAGCACGCAGTGCTCACCGGCTGCCAACACAGGGACGCCAGATATCCCAGTACCAGACCACGGCGCGGACTTGGAGCCGCAGCCGCATGACACACTGCTGCCAAACAAGGCCGCGGAACCACTCATTCACCAGCCGCCAGAGCAGACCCAAGCCCCCACTGGAGTTGGAGGATCGCTGGAGTCACTCCTGGGCAAGGCATTGCAGCGCGCGAAGGGCCATAGGGGCCTGACATCGGCATGGACACATGAGGGCAAGATGCCCATCGGAGAGGCGCACGGCCGTCCTCCTGACCTCCCCAACCCGCAAAGGCAGAGCTCCATCGCTTGGGAGCCAATGTCCATCGTTCCGAAGGCCCAAGTCCGCGTGCACCAGGCGCGGAGGCCTGTCCCCGACGAGGGCGGTCATACATGCCCCGATCCGTGGCCCAACCTGGGCACCGTTATCGTCGATCCGGATAGCTGTATCGGGTCAGCATCACAGCTCGAGGGGAAGCAAAACATTCACTTACCATGTGCGGGGAGCAAGCTGCATGCTGCCCCATCTGCCCCTCAAATCTCCTTATCTTCACTTTCACCCTTATCCCTTATTCCGCCACCATCTGACACCCTCGCGCACGAGAATCCGTCGCGTGGAGAAGGCGCTGCCACCGAGCAGCACGCCACCGAAGACCATCACCCCAAACCCTGGAAACCGCCTGACGGACAAGCAGAAGACCTGCACAAATCAGGGGGAGTGTCAGCATTGGACAACTCACCTTTCCTCCCTGGAGATCATGGCAGCCCCGGAGACCTCGATAGTCTTGGGCCTGTATGCACGGTCGCAGACATGGATGCGATAGAAGTCGAATGCTTGTGCGTTGATGCGCACAAACAAGGGGGAGCGTTGCCAGCCGTGGGCGCTGCACCAGCCCAGGCCGAAGGAACCGCCAGCGTCGGACCCACTGGCAAGGCTGAGACAGCCACCACCACTGAGCCCGAGGCATTGGCACCCTGGGCGCAAGACAAAGCCAGGTGCGGACATAAAGTCGACGTGCCACCACAAGAGGTGCTGCCGCAGAAGGGCGAGCGCAACGCAGAGGCGCTATTACGAAAGCACAACCGATGCCCGAACAAGGGCAAACGCAAACCCGCCAAGGTGCCACCACCAGAGGGCGAGCACGAACGCAGCGCGACACAGCGAAGAGGCCCAACAGAAGGCCAACGCAGGCCAGAGGCACTGCCGCAGGGGACCCCAGATGAGGGCGAATACAAGCCCGATTGGGCGCCACGAGAGGTGTCGCACAAAGACGTCCCGTCCAGTTGGGAGGGAGTACCCCTTTGGGATCCAGGAGGGAGGCCGCCAAGGAAGTGAACCCTTGAGCCGAAAGGGCCTGTTGAGGCCATGAACATCGCTGCGGGCATTGACGCCCCACACCAAAACGTTGCACTGGGCATCATCGCCCACAAGAAAAACCCTGGCTGTGCAGGAGTCGAGTCAGTCTGCCAGCACCACCCCGAAGAGCCAACCACACACCTGTTACCCCTTTTTCCATCGCCCTATGCCACCACCGCCGAGCCGATTCGTTTTCGTTTCGAGGCCCATCGAGAGGGCGCTGCGTCGTCCTGGAAGATGTCGAGGCAGAGACTGCAACAAGGCATTGCAAGTTTTGCAACACGGCCGTTTGGTGGCCGTCACACTTGCGTCACACGCCGTCACACACGTCCCCGCGCCATGCACGCTCTGGTGCACTGGCAGAGAAGTTCAACGCGCGGCCACAACCGCTCAATACAATCCTTGCGCGCCCCCGTTTTCATTTGGAGGCATTTCGCTGCAGTGCCCAGACTGTCTGCGAAATGAGGGGGAGTGTAGCAAATACGGCGCGCGAGCGGATCGATTAGATCACACATGGACTGACACCCTACATTCCTGAGCATTGACAGTAGCTTAGTTGCACACTCGTTTAGTTTGGCACCCCAGAACTTTATTCATTCATTTTATAGCGTAGACAGTTGGCCTTTGTACCCTCAGTTCCCGTGCTTACCCACGCATTCTGAGGTGAGTAGCAGTATATCCTCAATACCACTAGTTCCCGTGCTTACCCACGCGTTCTGAGGCCAACGCGTGCCCGGAACTCATATCACAGCTCTATTGCTTTCTACAACAAGGATACCATCAATGCTGAAAGTGTTTGACAGTGCTCTCTTAAGAACTTCACAAGATGCCTTGGCGGAGTTGAAGACCCTCGCCAACATCATACAGTCGTCTGTCGAACAGATCGAAGCCGTCATTACTGCCAACTCGTTCAACTTCCCTTCTCCGGAGTCCACCTTTACCTTCGAATCGGAGGCACCGCGCATGCATCCTGCCATACAGTCCGCCGGACTACTCATCACGTCCGCCGCTGCCCAACTCATGACCCTTGTGAGGCCTGCACCACTCACAATACTCGACACTACGTTGCAGGTGAGGTTGAAAGTTTTTAAGGCCAGACCATGAATAATTACTCACGACGTCGGAACAACGAAGTACCATGTTTCTACTGCAATACGTACTGCGGTCAGTACGCATGTTGCTGAGATCCTTCGTGATGCTGGCCCCGAGGTAACCTTATCCCTTCCGTCAATTTGCGCGTACCATTGATGCTTCATTACAGGGAAGACACGCTTGTGAAATTGCCAAGCCTACTAACGTTGACCCAGGGAAATTGGGTACGTACTTGTCGGAGAGGTTCGATACGCATTCCATTTCTAATATTACCAGCTCGCATTCTTCGCTTGCTCGCTACGAACCACATATTCATTGAGGTATCCCCGGATATATTTGCTAATAATCGTCTATCCTCTGTTTTGGATACAGGAAAACCGGTGGAGGAGCTGCTGGAAAGGTTTGCCCAAGTCTAATGGATAGCAGCAGCAAACTAATGACTGTCAGTCCTCAGTCGAAGCACACAGGAACCCTCGGGATATCATCCCACATCGAAGTGATGTCTGAGTTTCTCACCGTACTTCTTACAACGTTCAGATACTGATGCATTTTCCCATAGGCTGGACGAGTGCTTCAAGAGTTCCAGTTATCTGACGGAGACCCTTCTTGATCCTGAACTCGGACATGCCAACGAAGCGAACAAGGCTGCTTTCAACAAAGCTCACAATACAGAGGAAGTTCTGTGGAGCTGGCTCGAGCGTCCAGACCAAAGATTACGTCTTGTTCGATTCGGAGCTGCCATGACCAGTGTGAGCTTGACCTTTTCCAGTGCCATCCTCGAAGGTTCAGTCACGTTGCGCGGCTTTGGAAACAATCATCTGACTTTGCCATATCGGAATCATGGTAGGGTACACCTGGGAAAGTATCCCAGAAGGTTCGCTAGTCGTCGATGTTGGAGGCGGCGTTGGCACACAGTCATTGACGCTTGCTACCCACTATCCACATCTTCGGTTTGTTGTCCAGGACCGTGAGTCTGTTGTTGGAGATGCAGTAGAGGTACATGCATCGAATTTACTGGCCTCTCCAAATATCACATGTGTCTGACGAGATATGGGCGACAGTTTTGGAAGAAGAACATGCCAGACGCGCTTAGATCTGGTCGTGTGAAGATTCAAGGTTCGTCAATTTTCACCTCCATGATCCATCGCCCCTCGGCCGCGAGCTCATGTCTGGTGCCCAAGGTCACAACTTCTTCGACCCGCAGCCTGCTCAGCAGGAGGATGTGTCCGTCTTCCTCCTGAGCAGAATACTTCACGACTGAGAGGACGAGTATTGTCTTACTATACTGAAACATTTGCGCGCTGCCGCTGGCCCTAAGACACAGCTCGTCATTATCGAACAGCTGGCGACACATGCCTGTGACGAACCTACTACACATGAGATTCCCGGCGCAGAGCTTCCCGTGCCCCCCAAGCCTCTGCTTCCCAACTTCGGTCGCGCGACCTCGACCCACGGTTTCGATGTGATGGTAAGAAGGGCGAACTCTATCCTTCAAGTTAGATGACTGAGCTGATTTTTTTCGCACCGAAGATGATGGGTTTTTTCAACGGCAAAGAACGCACCGTCACCCAACTTCGTGACTTGCTAGAAGAGGCAGGTTGGAAGCTCATCGCTATACATCGTGGCACGCTATCGGCGATCGGGTATCAAAAGGTCATTGCTACTCCAAACTAGGATTCTCATCTGTTGTAGTATGTACTCGCGTGTCACGACCTCATACATTGAGTAAAGCGGCGTGGAATGCTAGTTTAATAGCGGTGGCAATACGCGATCTGCTCTAACAGTTAGGCTAGTTCGGAATTGAAGGTCTCGTTATACGATCCCTAGAAGTAGATGGACAGTTTGTGTCGAATTAATTCGCCACCCACAAGGTCGCGGCTGCGTCGTTTTCAAAGGTCTGGATTGTTTCGTGCCATTCGCTCTTCTGTTGCGAAGAAATCTTGATGCGTCTTTGCAAGTGGACCGATTTTCGGACCTCACTGGGGGGAAGTGCTCTATAGGTGAGCAGTCGAGCTCGCTCTGCACCATTTATATGGGGTGCTCATAGGCGCATGGTCTGGATAGGATTTTCTCTGAGCTCTTTATCATCTTCTGACTACGGGCCACATGAATGCAACAAGGCAGGATTGAACAACACTTGTGCTGGGCCATGCATAAGCTCTGCATGAGTGGAGGGAGAGTTTGGGTAGGGTTTCTGCTCGTTTGGTCGGCCGGCAAAGCACTCCGACAAGTAGGTGAGATAGCCTTTTTGTACTTTTCGAAAATGTTGATAAAAAGTCACAAAAAAGTATGGAAAGGTACGAAAAAGTCGGAAAAGTAAACACAGGATGAAGGCATGGGTTCAGTGATTTAGGAGATGAACCGATGAAGCTTCTAAGGGCTCGATCGCGTCGAGAATACTGGAATATAAGTAAACTTTGAGAGGCGAAGTAGCGCTGTCTGGGCATCGGCAGATCCTGTCTGGTTCATTTGTAACCGCTTTGGCTCACCTCAGCAGTTCCTGCCATATTATATCATCAACTGTCCCATGACGTCATTTCCAAGCATGCCAAGCAAACCAGATCACGAATCAACGCGCCAAGGCACAGAAGAAAACTCGCACAAATCCAATAGATATTAGAGTGAGATCCCAGAAGATGCTCCAAAGAAAAAGTAAGGAAAAAACCAAGGGGAATTGGTGAGAAGGGGAATTACTGTAATCGACGCCGGGAGGAGTATGCAGCATAGAGTAACGAAAAACATGAAAAGAAAATGAAAGCAAAAAAAGTAAAAGAAAACAAAGATGAGAAGAGATGATGCATGGTGAGCACAAAGACAGGGCGTGGATACAAATGGTAGCATCGTTTGTGTTTTAACTTCGAGCATCATCGCCGTTATGATCACCCTATGACCTCCACACAGACGCGCGGGACATCTCTCCCTACGCGCGTATCCGCCATCCATCGCCCTTCCGACTGATCTTCCCGACGCCACCGATGTTCTCACGCACGACGAGCCAAAGTCCAGTAGACGATACGATGTCCTTGATCTCCTCGGCCGTCAGCACGAGCCCGCCGCCGTCGGGCGCGCCGCCATTCAAGTTCCAGCTCGGGCGCGCGATGCCCTGCGGGCTCACGGCGCGCCGGCGCACCTGCAGCCTGTCGACGACGACGTCCGGAAGCGGGAAAGGCACCTTGAGCAGCGCGACGACTTTGGGGTGGTGTGGCGTCGGCGAGAACGTCGCGACGCGCACGCGCACGACAGATTCGCTGCCGTCGCCTGTCGCACCGCCGCCGCCGACCCGGGACAGGACGAGCGTGCACGTCCAAGGCGTCTCCGAGTCTTCCGGTTCGCTCTCGTCCCCATCGTCATTATCCCCACGCGCCCGGCCCGAGGAGCTGCCGACTTCGCTCCCCGTCGACACGCTGTGGCCCGAAACGCTCGACAGCCGCTTCTCGGCTCTGTCGATTGTCCCAGAACGATGGAGGGAGGCCGGGCCAGTCTTTCCGGGAAGCCCGACCGTGCCGGATCGACGGTTCGCGCCAATCGTTTGATTATCATCGCGCGTTTTTCTCTTCTTCTTCCCCCGACTCCATACAAAGAGAACCTCTATAGCGCCTTCTTCGGGCACCGCCCGCGACTGTCGCCGCTCATCCGATAAGCCAAGATTATTCATCTGCCCAATCACGTTGCTCAGGAGACCTTCATTCGATCCTTTGATCCATTTACGAACGACCCATGTGTAGCTGTGAGGTTTGCCTTGAGGGGGATACTTTGGAGAACTGCACAAAGGGTGGATGCCGAGAACTGCAGGCTGTAAATGTGAGGAAGAAGTGATTGCGAATGTAGGGCTGGTAGGCAGCTCGGGATGTTGGTTGGATGTTGGCGGGCCCAGCCATGAACTCCGCTTTGGATTACCTTGGGACGGAACCGCCAAAGATTGTCCAGTCGAAGCGCGCGACGGGCGAAAGAGTGGACTGTCCGGTACCGATGGTGAGGGAGCCGCAGGCGATGGAGATGGCGGTTGGCTATCCTTCTTCTTGAAGAATTTTCCAAAAATCTTCTTGGGACCACTGGTTGGGGTCGAGTTGATATCTGAGCGCTTGATAGTAGGCGCGGATGGGGATGGGTTGTCCATTCCACCAGAAGAAAGCGAGTGAGCAGATGAATTAGGTGTATGCACACCATCCGGGGGTGCAGCGCGAGGGGTAAAAGGTTGAGAGAGATCGTGGTGCTCGTCGATGCTGGTTCGATTGCTGGAGGGAGGGACCTGGGTGGCAAGGGAGGGATTGGAGCCGAACACTTCGATGGGCTCAAGGAAGGCGAGTCCGAGAACCTCGAGGCCGCGCTTCTGAAACTTTGCTACCTTGGCATCGGTCCCAGCATCAACGATCACGTTAGTCATGACATTGTGTGCCTGGAGATTGTAAAGAGGGATGATCATCCTGCGAGACGAGGTAGTGGAAGAGGATGCGACAGAGTTGAAAGAGGTGACGGAAGAGTAAGCAGAGTACATCGAGGTGTCCGACCGATTGGAAGTGGTGCGGGTGAGGTTGTGATCCTCATGGTCCTGAGAAGACGAGGAGACGTCTATGGAGCGAGTGCGATCGCGGTCACGAGATTGTGGAGGGACGAGCTGAACCTGGAGGTTCAATGGGTGATTGGACTTGGCGGGTGGGGGTCGTACGACGATGAATGACTGGGCGCGACGGGTGAGCGAGGATGGGCAGAGGGCTGGGATCACGGAGACGTACTTCATGATTCGTCCTCCTCTCCTTCCTTTTGATGACACCGTCCTCCGTGGCACCGATTATGTCTTTTGGCTTGGGATCCTCAGCCTGGACTGGTGGCACGTCCTTGGTTGTGGCGTTGGCAGGGTTGGGGGAACTCTGTTGCAGGGCAGAGGGAAGAAATGAAGATAGGGTAGCAAACATGGCTGCTTGTAATGAGCGTGGGCCTCGCAGCTACCATAAAAGTACGAAGTACCGGTATGGCAGGGTGGTATTGGAGGCTCTGGATGTACGCCAAGTAGATAGACTGGTTTGCGAGGGGACGGGCGTCAGTGTAAGGCTAAGGAGATAAACGCCGGTCGGGTTGAGGCTCACAGTAAATCTAAATTACAGATTGAGGCCTACGGTGTGTATAAAGAGAAGAAGAGGAAAAAGGATATGAGCTCGGAGGTTAGATGGCGAGAGATATACAAGCGAGAGAAAGAGCGTTGGTCCAAACTCGGGTAGGGAGGAAGGGGAAGGGATGCGACCGGACGGACGGGATTGACGGGTGGGCGTCATTTGGTCACACTGCTTATACCGCGTCCTTTTTACCTAATCCACTCTCGCCGTCGGTTTTTCCCTTTCTGTTGGTGGAAATGACTCGGACTCTAATTCACTCCTTTGATAGGCTGCGCGATTCCCAAGTTGTTGTAATGGCAAGCAAGGTCGGTCCCGTGCCGCAGTTCTCAAAACAAAAAACTTCATATCTCGGTCTTTGACCACACCCGACCTCCAGGTGATTGTAGCGTCTACTTGGCGTAATTCCGTTTCAATCCAGCTCGGTCGGTCCCGTTCCCTTCCAGGCTGCTGATGCCGGGAATTTGATGTCAACGCCCCCAGATATAGTGTTCCCCTGTGTGTCCTGCTGGACTGTATGGCATGGCCGTACTGTACTCGTATTATTGCGGTGTTGTCAATCTAGATTAAGTTTTTGGCGCCTTCTCAATTACCTGTTTTCCTACCCCTCACACGACATGAATACCAACATGTATCCCAAGTGTAGGGATTCCTCATCGACTGGTAGCGCTTGCACGGTAAGGGTGTTGATGCGCTGTTGCAAGACCCGGAACCTGCCGAGTGTTTTATCGGTGATCGAGTGGCATTTTGATGGTTTGTTTCACGTTAGCGAGTGGGCGTAAGCATGCCGAGCTTCATGATCCCCACATGACCCGGGTCGGCTGATTGCCCTTAGTTCCCACATGTGCTTATTTTCACAACAACAAAGCATCAATCCATCTCTTTCTGCCATGGCGACCTCACTGCGCACCCTTCCCACACGAGACTGCGCAGACCGTGAACCAACAATCCACACGCTCTCACCGCAGCAGCATGGGCCCCTTCTGCCCGTTCCACTCGTGAGCCTTCATCGAGGCACGTCCCAAATTTTTCAAGGACGGCATATATGTCGTGCGCAGCAGCAGCCAGAGATCATGGCGTGTATGGTGATACGGAAAACGAGACGTACCACTCCACAGTTTATACACACAAAGATTTCAAACAACCTTACGGGTCCCGATGCCCACATTCATCACACGCGCGACGTCTCGGCATGTCAGACTATATCGCGTCTTGCGTTGGAGCACCACTACCCCGCCGTCGCTACCATTTCCATCTTCAGTCCGTAACGCCGCGCCATAGCTTCCTCCGCTGCTGAGCTTGGCAGCATTGGCGAGTTCCGAGGCTCGCACGTGGTCCTCGACGACGGCGTCGATGCCGTGCGCGCGTGCGGTGTACTGCTCGCGCGTCGTGATGACGAGGCTGCGCGGTTCGAGCAAGAGCGAGGGCGAGGGCATTCCCGCGGGCAGGTCGTAGTAGTGCATCACCGTGTGTGCCCCGAGCGACAGTGTCGCGACGACCGGGTGATACGCCGAACCGTCTTGATGTGGCTAGATGATAACGACTTTCCCCGTCTTTCTTTTCTGCTGAGCGTGACGGGGGAGACGGTGTGAGGTCGCACCATGATTCCCTGCCCCGGATGATACTGAGAAGAAGAACGATCAATCGTGGGTATGTGTGTGGCACTCTGCTACACTGCTCGGTGCCGGGGACGCACCTCGTTTACGATGACGTGGTTCGGTCGCTGGTGCGGCGAATCATCGAATGCGCCCGTCGAAGTGATGCGAGATATCAAATCGGGGCTTGTAGATGATAGATAGATGGCATGAATTCGGGGAACGGTAAGTCGGCGGCGGGCAATCATGGGTGGATCTTCTAACTCACTAATTGCAGATGAAGTGTGGGAGCGGCTGCGCGACGAGCACGTTTTTCGCGGTTAGATCACCACCTGGGCCGAAGCATGTTAGATCTGAGATATAGTTTTATGATGGGGGATTTGCGAGTTACCCCACGTTTGCAGTCTGGGGGGCAGGGCATGATCCGTCGGCAGAGCAGCGAGGAATGATTACGAGCGTTGGATTCATAAAACACGTGAACATGTACCTCCGATTCGAAAGTTGCTTCCATTTCGGTTGAGGGGTTTCCTGGATCTGTGGGGTTTAACCTCAGTATCGAGTCGTGCAACAACGGTTAGGCTCACTTTACGCAGCAAATAGGTCTCCTCGTCCTCAGTCACAAAGTCAGGAATGTAATACGTGGCTGTTGTGCCTGGGATGTGATGCTCAGTGAGATCCATTTGAGGGTGGTTTGACAGATGCAGAGCGGCATTAATGCTGCTGCGGTCTTGATTTTGTGTGAAAACAAACAGTAGGTGAGACACGGTTCACACGGGCCGAAGCGTTGACTAGTCGAGACCTGACCGAAATTCAACACTGGACTGACGGACATCTCCTCCACTATGCAATTGACTGTCAGAAAATGTGCAGCACATCACTCTATTCTCAATTCATCATCCCCCCTTTTCATTCTGGAAGCTCCCGCTAGTATCCCCTGTTGCGCCAGGCGCGCCTCTTGTCTTTAGTTCTTTTTGCTATGCGCCGCTTCCCCCGCGATGTTCGCGACTTTCACAACGAAGTGGCTCTTGTGCCTATTTCCGAGAATGACCCCAAATTCCTGGGTTTTGCGTCTTCTGGTGGTGGCAGTTTCGTTCTTAGCCCAGGTTACCAGGCTATCGAGGGCGGTAATGTGCCACAGGCTTTCCCAGGACAACACGACGCGTCTCCGCCACCCGTGTCGTCGAATCCTCCCTTGCCTGTGTCTGCAGCACCTCAGAGCGTCGGCGTAGTATCTTCGCCATTGCCTCCTGTTGCACCCTCGAGTTCCCCATCGGCGGGCCCTTCAATAGAATCAGCTCTGCCTTCCGGCTCATCCCCAGCTCAAGTAAGCCTCTTACCACGTCCTTCCAGACATACCTTATGAACTGCGAACGCTACAGATATCGGCTGAGATCTCGGTAAGCCTGGTCATCTCGTATGCAAATGCGTGTTTTTAATCACAGCCATAGGCTACCTCCCCTTCGTCGGGGGCCACACCCTCCCTATTATCTCCACTCAGTTCCATCCCGTTGACACCACCCGGTAACGTGGCCACCGCAACTGGTCCAACATTGTCTAGTTTGTCCTCTATCTCGCCGACATCGTCGCCAACTACCACGCCAGCTGCTGCTATCACTAATTCGATGAACTCCCACGGTGCCCCTTTCTGGGCCGGAATCGCTCTTCTGAGCATTGCTGGCGTTGCAACCCTCATCACACTGTTCGTATGGTGGCTCCGCATCCGCGAGAGGACGCACAGGCACCCCTGGGAGCGACCGCGCTGGCTGTGGGGACGAACAGAGAGCTACAAGTTCCCAGAAGATGCAATATCATCTTCAGGTACCTCTGGCTCTTTGTGGCAGCCACAAGGTGATCGTAAAGTTTGCGAGCCGCAGCCCAGCACGAGTACCCTCTTGTCGCCGTCTTTGTTGTCGCGCCGGACGACTGGCCGGGAGCCCCAGCCCCACTTGCCGACCATCACCCCCACGTCCCCGTTTACGCATGGCCCATACCCGACCGTGCGTCCGCTCCCTGTCGAGCTGCGCCTCTCGGACACGAGCGTTCCCGGCCTCATGCAAGATGTAGGCTCGCTCCACGTCGCCAATCTTGTCGCGGGCGACATTCTCACCTCTGGCGACGAGTCCAGCAGGCCAGCGACGGCGCTCGACGACGTCGGCACCCCGCGCGAGTCGAGCCTGATGCTCAAGCCACGCTACCTTAGTCTGAATGGATCCGGACTCGACGTACCTTGGATCCAAATGCCCCTTGCGGAGCCAGAGCCAAAACCAACGTCAGTGACGCAGCCGGAGCAGGGAGCACGGTGCCCATCAGCGGACGCGACAACCCCTCTGAACTATAATCGGTGGAAAGGACGCCTGGAGCGTTCATCCGCGAAGCCAGAAGAGTCACAAACAGACCCGCAACCGGTCACAATCGAGACCTGGCGCGACTCACTGCGAAATAACATCGCGGGCGCATTAGGCGCATTCACCTCCTCGGCGCACGCGCCTGCGCCCGTACGTCCTAGTGTGACTACATACAATTGGCAGGGTGCTGCGACCGCCGTAGCACGTGCTCCATCGACGGTATCGACAGCTTCGAAGCCGTGGACACTCGAAGAGACGCGCGAGGGAGCAGGCATCGTGCACATTCGTGCGGTCCCGAATCCTTCTGCCTCGTCCTCTTCATCGCTCGCCAGCGGCAGCAGGCCTCTACCCACGCCACCTCCGCTGCCGCCCCACGCGTCCCTCATCCCGCCGCGCCTGCCTCACCTCCCGCCGATGCCACACGTGCCACGCACAAGTGCGGGCGCCGCGCGCAGCACGTCGATGAGGCGGCAGCACGGCTCGCGCCGGCGGCGCGGAATGATGCGGCGGGCGTCGTCGTTGTCATCCGCGTCGTCGGTAGCAGCATCGGAGGCGACGTCGGTTGGATCGGACATGTCGCGGGCGTCTGGAGCCACGGCTGTTGCGCGCTGGGCTCGCCTCTCGGAGAAGGAGGAAGCCGCGCGCCGCGCGCTGAGGCAGCGGAGGCTGCAGTCTGTCGGCAGCAGCAGCGTGCAGAAACGGACGCGTGGGAGGAGTGGTGGCGGATGAGGACGGTGGCATAATGGCGTGGTGGACGACGCAAAAGAGGTGAATCGCCGGGCCGTATTCAGCACAGGAATAACACAAATAATACACAGCGTCAACGTATTATACAGTCCCGCATAGCATACAAACCAACAATTGTATCCACTACTCTGTTTCAACTTCAACATGTTCTACTGTACCATGCCCAGCATCAAGCCATATCGTAGGTGGGTGGCGGTCTTGCACTGGCAAAATAAGACGCCCAATGGGCATCCTAAGATCCTTGCGCCTTCGCAACCATCCCAGAATCACCCTACCTTGGCTGGTAAGTGGGACTCTACACAGCATCAGGAACGCCAGCTCTGGGAGAGCTACGACCACGTCTCCATAAAACACATCGACTTCTGCCACGCAGGATATCGCCTTCCCACGGATACTGGTAATAGAAGGGAACCGCGTAGCGGAGGATCCTCCACAATTCCGAGTTAGCATCGGTTGTCTATGAATAGCGGCGGCGGTAGAGAACTGCACGGCAGGGCTAACAGACAGGCATCAAACCTGCTATTACTAATGAACCCCGTGGGCAGCGGAGAAAATGTACTGTATATTCAATTCACTGTGAGCAAGAAAGGGGGATGAAGTCCTCGGATCCATACTAAGCGCCGGGCCTCGGACGATAGGTCTGTCGCCGATAAATCGAGATCGCACTCCGGCGATGCTGTACCTTCTCCGAGCCACGCTTCCACAATTTGCGCGATTGGGCAGTCTTCGTCACCCGGTCGTCGCAGCAACGGCATAATTTGCTTATATGTCGTCATGCCCTGCTTGTTCCAGTTCAGATGTGCAACCTAACCTAACAACGCGCCTTCGCCGTCACTTGATCTCCCGTGCGCGTGGTGATCCAAACGTTTAATCGCTGCCAAATTAATTTCATATACATTCAAGAAACAGAAGTATATGGCTATGATTACAGTAAGGTGTCATGATTGTCATTCCCCTAACCTAACATCTAAAGTAGTGACACCTCAGAGACAAAACTGGTTTTGGGCATAAATACAACCTATGCTACGCACCTTTATCATGATAGCTTGACAGTAACTCTATAATGCGACGATATCCTCTTCCCAGTGCCACATCACGTGAGGCCCGATTCATGTTGTCATGGGCAGCTGAATTTGCACCGTGCCGGAGAAGGATGCGAGCAACGCGCACATGCCCGCCTTGCGACGCAAGATGCAAGGGAGTTGACCCTTCCTCGCTCCGAGCTGTCACATCTGCACCGTGCTCGACAAGGAAATGGGCGACTTTTACACATCCACCTCGCGATGCAACATGCAAAGGGGCAATACCCTGCTTGTCCTGGATGGTTGGGTCTGCACCATGCTCGACGAGCAAGCGTGCAACTTCCATATGGCCATGGACTGACGCATCATGCAATGGAGTCCAGCCATCCTCGTCCTGGGCTGATGCATCCGCACCTTGTTCAACGAGGATACGAACAACTTCCACATGACCATTGACGGATGCGACATGCAACGGGGCCCACCCGCCGTTGTCCTGGGCTGACGTGTCCGCGCCTTGTTCGACGAGGAACCGCGTGAGATCCACATGATCATTAAGTGATGCATGATGCAACGGAGTCGACCCATCCTTATCCTCGGCTGTTGCCTTGGCGCCATGCTCGACGAGGAGCCGTGCGAGATAGACATTTCCACTAGACGATGTCGACACCAGATGCAGTGGAGTAAGGCCATCCTCATCCTCGGCCGTCGCGAAGGCGCCGTGCTCGATGAGGAACCGTGCAAGCTCCACATTTTCATCAGACGATGCCTGATGCAACGGAGTCGAGCCGTACATGCACTGTGCTGTCGCATCGGCGCCGTGTTCTACAAGTAATCGTGCAAGATCTACAGTTCCTCTAGACGATGCGTAATGCAGCGGGGTCTTCCCATCCTTGTCCCGGGCTGTCGCGTTGGTGCCGTGCCCGATGAGGAACCGTATGAGATTCACACTTCCGCTAGATGATGCCTGATGCAATGGGGTTGATCCATCCTCGTCCTGGGCTGTCACGTCGGCACCATGCCGCGCAAGGAACTGCGCGAGACACACATTTCCATATTGCGATGCCCGATGCAGTGGAGTCCACCCGTGCTTGTCCCGGACCATCGCATCGGCGCCATGTTCGATGAGTAACCGCGCAGGACCCACGCCATGACATTGCGACGCATAATGAAGCGGTGTTGACCCATATCTGTCCTGGGCTGTCACATCGGCGCTGTGCTCTAGGAGTAACCGTATAACGGCCATATGATTGTCCCATTCCAATGCCTGATGCAGCGGAGTCGACCCGTCCTGGTCTCGTGCTGTCGCATTGGCGCCGTGTTCGATAAGGAATCGCGCGACATCCACATTTCCATACTTCGACGCCTGATGCAGCGGAGTCCGCCTGTGCTTGTCTATGGCTGTCACATCGGCGCCATGCCCGACAAGGAACCGCGTAAGGCCCACAGTTCTGCTATACGATCCCGATGCCTGATGTAGAGGAGTCGACCCGTCCTTATCCCGGGCAGTCGTGTCGGCGCCTTGCTCAACGAGGAACTGAGCGAAATCCACGTCCGGTGCTTGATGCAACGGAGTCGAGCCATCCTTATCTTGGGCTATCGCACTGGCGCCGTGCTCGACGAGTAACCGAGCGAGGTCCACATTTCCGTACTTCGACGCCTGATGCAGTGGAGTTGACCCATGCTTATCCTGAGCCGTCGCATTTGCGCCACGTTCGACGAGGAATCGTGCGAAATCCACACTCCCACTAAGCGATGCCCGGTGTGATGGAGTCAACCGGTCCTTATCCTTGGCAGTCACGTTGGCGCCGTGTTCGACAAGAAACCGTGCGAGATCCACGTTTCTGCTGGACGATGCCTGATGCAGCGGAGTCGACTCATGCTCGTCCCAGGCTGTGGCGTCGGCGCCGTGCTCGACAAGGTATCGTGCGACATCCAAATTTCCGCCAGATGATGCCTGATGCAGCGGAGTCGACCCATGCTTGTTCCGGGCTGTCACGTCGGCGCCATGCTGGATGAGGTACCGTACAAGATCCACATTTCCGTTAGATGACGCCTGATGCAGAGGAGTCAACCCAGCCTTGTCCTGGACTGCCACAACGGCCCCGTGTTCGACAAGGAACCGCGCGAGATCCACACTGCCGCTAGACGATGCTTCATGCAGTGGGGTCAACCCGTCCTTGTCCTGGGCTGTTGCGTCGGCGCCGTGCTCGACGAGGAACCGTGAAAGATCAACGCGACCACGTTGCAATGCATAGTGAAGTGGAGTCGAACCGAGCTTATCCGGGACTTTTACGTCAGCGCTGTGCTCGAGAAGGAACTGCGCGAGGTCCACATTTCCGCTAATTGACACCTCATGCAGTGGAGTCGACCCATACTGGTTCTGGGTTGTCGCGTTGGCGCCGTGCTCAATGAGGACCCGTGCGAGATCCACATTTCCGTGGGACGATATCCGATGCAGAGGAGTCGACCCAGACGTGTCTTGGGTTGTCACATCGGCACCATGCTTGATGAGAAACTGGGCGAAATCCACACCACTCAGCCTATTAAATCTTGATACATTATGAAGCGGGGTTGACCCAATGTTGTCCTGGACGTTCACCTCGGCACCGTGTTCGACGAGGACATGTGCGAGTTCCATGTGACCACGTTCCGCCGCCTGATGTAGTGGAGTCGACCCATCCTCATTTTGGGCTTTCACATCAGCCCCATACTCTATGAGGATGCGTGCAACTTCCGCGCTTCCCGATATTGACGCCTCATGCAGTGGAGTCGACCCATCGTCATCCTCGGCCGTCGCGTCCGCGCCATGCCTGGCGAGAAAGCGAGTGATTTCTGCATGTCCCTTTCGTGAAGCCAGATACAAAGCGCTCGACCCATTGTGGAACCCTTGAGTATGCACACACCGTGGGTACTCAATCACCAAAAACTCCACAACGGTGGGCAAGCCGCAAACAGCGGCATAATGTAAAGGGGTTGCTTGAAGTAATAACGGCCCTTCTGTTCCCCTGAACTGCCCCCAGCGATCGATTGGGTCATATATCCATACCCAAACCGCAAGATGGTGCTTTCCCGGATGAAACAGTTGTTTCATCCCCTCCTCCACGACTTGCGACACACCCTCAAAACGGGCATGCTCAACCCAGTTCTCGGCAGCGTATTCAGCGAGAGGAAACTTCTTCAGGCTATCTTCTGTGACGTTTTTGTCTAGGTACAATAGAATACCCAGACATGCCTGCGCGACGAAGCTATGGGCAGGAGTCATGGAGACATGCATCAGGAAAACGTCTAATTTACTTTTTGTACTTTTTCATGCTTTTATTACTTTCTTCAAGCAAAAAAAGTAACAATTGAAAAAGTACAGACTGCTTGGGAAAAGCCCAGTCCCAGAATTTTCACATACTTTTCCCATACTTTCTTCACCTTTTTTACGACTACTTTACTTATTTATAACTACTCTACTTTTTTCACATGACTGGCTACTCGTGAAACAGGCAGTATTTCTATCACTGGAACTTGGCAAGTAAGAGCAGCGTACCTTCCTCACGACGGCGCTTGTGGGTATTCAACCTCAACCTCATCAAGCACAGTCCCATCATTCAGCTCGACGAGCAGTGCATTGCTGATCGAGCACTTTTCTGGGTCGTGGTACTCAATGCTGAAGCGGTTGTCCTCGACGCAGTGGATCTTGGCACAGAGTGCATCGATGCATGCGTCAGCGGCAGACTTGTCCCTGCTGAAGGAGCAAAGCGACTAGTGAGCGGAAGGGGAGAAAGATCACTGAAGGAATAACAAACCAGCTCTCCAAATTGAGGTGTCCGTATATGAGCGGGTATGCGACCATGCAGCTAATTGCGTGACTATGGACGACAAGCAGAGGAGGTGAGAGGAGGTTCGCCCAAGACAAGTGTGCTTGTTTGGAAAAAAAAAATCACTTGCGATCGGCAAAGTTGTCGAGCGGGCCCTGGTTGTCAATTGGCAATGGGCAGCGTTCCTCTGGCTTGAGCTTGACATCATACCTGGGACCCCGGATGTAATACAGGTACGCAAAGAAGGGGGGGGCATGACAATGAATGTGCCAACGCACAGTCCGAGTGCGAACATGATCTGCTCTGGGAAGTTGAGTGCAAAGGGACGCACAAGGGGGACGCATGAGGAGGTCAACGGCGAGGTCGCGCTGGGACATGGCTGCCGCGGCAAACTCGGGGCCAGACATGATCGACACATTGCCCGTGGCCTTGCACAGACGGCACGCCCAGCGGTAGTCCAGTGCCAGCCCTTGAACCGCGCCAAGAAGCTCCCGAGCAGCGGGCCCACGCCCGGCACCAATGAAGTGAGGATGGCCCAGACGGTCATCCCGTACACGCGCTTGTTGGTGGTACGGTCCGCGACAGTCGCGCCACCCATGGCAAGGATCAGAGAGCTGATGGACCCCATGAGAAGTGGAAGGCTGTCAGCATGTCGTAGTTGGTTGCCAGCACCGTTGGGGTCTGCAGCAGGACGAATGCAGCAAGTGTGAGGATGTAGATTGGCATGGGGCTGATCTGTGGAACTTCGCTCAAGAGTACCCAAACCATTGGACCTGACAACAGTTGTTAATAAGCGCTATTAATCAGACGAAAAGGAAGGCTGAACTACTGACCAAGTCCATAACCGATGATGAAGACGGTGGGCCCAAAGCAGCAACAGTTCTCACGATTCATTTGTAGCTTCTCAAGACAGGCCTACTTGTCCTTAGCACTGAGAAAGCGGTTACATCCTGAAAATAAGCGTACGACAACAAGAGTGAGGGGGCAGAAAAATGGAGAGACAGCATACACTTCCTTGTGTGCCATGGTCATGCGCCTGCTGTCCTGCGGCGTCAGTCGTGTCGGGCTGCCGGGCAAGGTGGGCGACAGGGAAAATGAGGTGTTGAGGGCTTTCAATGTCCAGCATGCGCAAATACGTTACGAGGAAGGGAGAGACACAAGCAAAAATGTATGGGACAAAGTGGGGGAAAGTGAGTGAGTATGTAGAAGTCCACGCTTGTGTAAGTTCGAACACAACACGTGACCAACGCCGTGACAATGTTCAAGTTCAAGTCAAGCATACATTTTCTTTCTCCTTTGCCCTTGCTCGCTCACCACTCGGTTTCTTGCTGTGTCCCAACTTGTCCCTCCCTCTGTGGTTCCCTCACCTGATCACTTTCCTTTGTGTCCTGATTCGTCCCTCCCTCTACAATATCCAGCTGGTGAGTGCCCTTGCTTGCCTTTTCCTTTTTTATGTCCTGACTCGTTCCTCCCTCTGCGTTCCCCGGAGGATGCCCCTCACTTGATTGCTTCTTTTCGGTGTCTTGGCAAGTCCTTCCCTCTGCGGTCCCCAGGGGGTGAGCACCCCTCATTCGCTCGGTTTTGTTCACTTTCCTGACTTATCTCTTCTTTTGCAGTCCCTAGCCCATGAATGCTTCTTGCTCGACACCTTCCTTCTATGTCTTGACTCATCCTTCCCTCTGCTGTCTCCAGAGGGTAGTACCCCTTGCTTGGGTTCCGTTCTTTCTGTGTCTTGGCACCCCCTGATGTGGTCTCAGAGGGTAAGTGCCCCTTGCATGCTCGCTTTCTTTCCATTGATAATGAATGGCAACAGACAATGACCGCCAATGACATGGTGAATGTACGTTTCCCAGGAGCACTACCTCTCACACACACCCCTACTCACTGGGTCAATGGCTTCCTTTCCACCTTTCGACCTCCAACTGACCCGCTGATGTGTCGATCCACCCACCATTCCAGGATTTCGAAGTGGACACCCTGCATTGTGCACCCATTTTCCACCTGGCACACCCGTCACCGTCCCAACAGTGCACCACTTTGACAGTGTTTGCCATGCCATCGTGATGGACGACGCCGGCCTGCTTCCCCTGCCGCTCAAAGTGGTGCTCCTTGCAGGACGCATCTTGCCCCTGCGTGGCCGGAAAAGTGTGAATTTTTGTGCACACTGCGCACATGCGGGAGGGACGATGATCACATTGGAGACCTGCGCAAGTCATTTGGAGGGAACGTGCTTGGGAAACGTATGGCAGGCTTGGTTCAAGGCTCCATGCATTGCAACCCGACAGTCATGACAGGGAGGGCGTTCGGGCGTTCCTCTGTTCAGTGTTGGGTGACAAGCTGCTTGGTGTGTCAGAGGATTGTTATGCATGGTCGATGACCGCCAGAGCCGGATGACGCTCACATTGCTGCCGCAAGCGGAGGTACAGTGGTGTAGATCTTCCATGCCCAGATGCGCTTCTGGCTCTTGCGCCTCACTGTGCTCCTCCCTCCCTGAACCAGTCACAATCATGGGACCACGTACCCAGACACCCCAACACCAGATGATGGGGACACGAGAGAAGACGAGTGTGGCACAGAGATGGCTGTGCAGCTAGCCCCGCGAGATGTGCTTGAGCTTGAGGTCAGCCCGCTGAGCTGCCTCAATGCATGCTTCGTTGAGTGGCTCACGGAGGAGTATGGTGCAAGCACTGGTGTGTGCATATTTGTGAGGTGCTTTGTATATTTGTTGAAAATATAGGTACTTTTATTTTACTTATACATCTCATTTCTACTGGACGTTTTTGGCGGTACTTTTGTGGTACTTTTTGTGTTACAGTACTTTTGGAAGTTGATTTGCTTTTTTGACTCACTCAAAAAGCACAAAAAAAAGTGTGGGACTGGGCTTTTTTGTACTTTTTGTACTTTTTCTGTAAAAAGTATGAAAAAGCACAAAAAAAGCACAAAAAGGAAATTAGATGTTTTCCTGATGTGGAAACGGCGGGAAAAACCGTCACTCTTTTCAGCCAAGCAGGAAGATGTCAAGAACTCCTTGACAGAGAAGTGCAAAAATTGCACAACCGCAGAATCGTGGACCTGATCAAGGGCAAGTAATACGGAACATATGGATAGCACCCCCTCAAGTGGATCTTCAGCGTGCCAGTCCTCCCAAAATTTTGGAATCAGTCCAGTCTTGAAATCAAATGCGAGGAATTCGGCCAGTTCCTCAACTCAGAGCGGATGCAAAATCATGGTGACATATTGGAGGAGCTGTCGGGCAAATTCCCAGTTCGTTTCTTTGATCTCCTGCAAGGTGCGTTCATATGTCCCATCGAGCATCACCGGTAATTCATCTAGAGCATGTCGGATATGCCCTGGAAGGCAGTCGCCAAGGTGCTCCAGCTGGCAGTACACCCATCTGAACCTGCCGCAGAGAACTGAGCGGAAGTCAAGAATCAAGGTAATTGTTTCTTACATTCCATCAGCATGACTTGTCAGGACATCAATTACGAGTTGCTTGTGATCTGGTTTCCATCTCCACATCTTTCTGTTCGTATCTACAACCGACTTGATGTAGTTCTCAATGTCCTGCTTTTGTCCGACCTCATCGTGCAGTGAAATAGAACGGAAAGTTAGAGGCTCAAGAATGGGCTTGATGTCAGCCTCAGGACGGCTGGTTATGCATATGAAGAGGTTCATGAGTTGGGAATCGACAAGGTCCTCTAAAAGCATTAGGACCTTGTCACGGGGTGACGACAGAGCAGATTGTAGAACGAACATAAGACACTCAGTCTGAGAAAGTGAAGACTATATTCGCAAAGCTATGTACCTGTAGAACGAACGTAAGACACTTGGTCAAAGTTAGCTATAGTGCATGAATAAGAAACGTGTATGGTACTAACCTCAGTCTGAGAAAGTGAAGACTGAGGTTTACTGGTGAAGACTATGCAGTATATGTACTCAAGGAGCGATCAGCGACAAAGATAATAAACGCAAGAAAGGCAAGATGCAGTAATCACAAGCTAAAGTGAACATGTGGAACGCTAAGACATACATTGCAATGAGAAGTGTCAATGTCAAAGTAGAAAAGTCAGAACGCGTCCCATTGTAGACATCATTGTGCCAAGTGCGCAATTGAATCTCCTATATCCGACACGCCCCCTCAATCAGCACAGCGCAAACCTAAGTCCCTCGAAAACCTTTCGTGCTTCTCCCAGGCAAGGCCCTTCGTCAGGATGTCAGCAGACTGGTTGTTGGTGGGCACATAATTGAGAATGATATCGCCCAACTCAACCTTGTGTTGGAGGAAGTGATAGCGGATGTCAATGTGTTTGGTCCGATCATGGAACTCTGGGTTTTTTGCGATGGTGATGGCCGATTGGTTATCGATGAGGAGAGGAATAGGGAATGATGAAGGTTGTTGTAAACCTGCAAAGAGTCGTCCAAGCCAGATGGCTTCCTTGGCTGCATGTGTGCCGGTGATGTATTCAGCCTCAGTACTGGAGAGAGCAACAGCGCTCTGCTTCTTGGAGCTCCAGGAGATCGCCCCACCTGAGAGAGTGAATGCATAACCCAAGGTGGATTTGCGGTCATTGACATCACTGCCCCAGTCAGCGTCCACGTACCCAAGTATGGTGTTGCCCCCAGGAGTCCCACGGTGGTACACAAGTTTGTAGTCCGAAGACCCGCGAAGGTAACGAAAAAGGCAGTCGAGGGCGTGCTGATGTTCAATGCCAGGGTTGGCTGTGTGGCGACCAAGGGCTGCGACAGAGTAAGCAATGTCTGGGCATGTACCCAGCATTAGATACATAAGGGCCCCAAGGGCGCGCTGAAAGTGTTTAGTGTCCACCTCAGGTGAAGGGAGACGGACGAGATGATGGTTGGGGAGAGAAGGGGTGCTGATGGGGCGAACGTTAGCCTTATCAAAGCGCTCCAGTACCTCCTCTAAGTATTTTTGTTGTGATAACACGATCCAGCCCTCTTCGCGATCCTGCATGACATGGATGCCAAGGATCCAGGAGATCTCTCCCAGATCGGTCATGTTGTACTTCCTCTTCAGGGTTTCCTTGTCCTTGTGGACATCATCTGAATCAGGGGGGCCAACAAGTTTGAAGTCATCAACGTAAAGTGCAATAATGGAAAGGACGTCACCGCGTCACCATATGAACACAGCATGGTCCACCTTGATCCTCATGTAACCCATCTCCGCCATAGTGCCGCACACATCCTCGTACCAGACGTGGCTGCCCTGTTTGGTGCCGTAGACAGCCTGATTGAGCCGCAGGACCATACCTTCTGGGATCTCAAGACCAGTAGGGGCCTCCATATAGATCTCCTCCTTGAGCTTGCCGTTGAGGTAAGCCACCTTGACGTCCATTTGATGGATAGCAAGGTTTTGCTGGACAGCAATGGTGAGGATAGTGTGGAAGGTCAAGAGCTTGATGACTGGGGCGAACATCTGATCGTAATCAAGGCCTTTGACTTGAGTAAAGCCTTGGGTGACGATGTGTGCCTTATACTTCTGTACCTGGCCATCTGGTCCACATTTGATATGGAGAACCCACTTACTTCTGACTACTTTGCGTCCTTTCAGCCATGGGACTACATCGTAAACCCCCATCTGCTGGAAGTTCCAGATTTCATCTTTGCAGGCCGCGTCCCATTCGGCGGCATCGGTGCGCGCCATGGCCTCCTCGTAGGTTCGCGGGTTGTCAGTCTTGTCCGTGAGGACAACGTTGGCTTGTTCCGCGGGGCGAGGTCGGCTGTAGGACGTGATTGAGTAGCGTGGGTCATCGTCCCAAACAGGCAGGCGAATCATGCACTTAGGACATGAGGGGATGGGCGTGGGCTGTACGTTAGTGGTAACGGGAGTGGGTGTGGATGGATCAGATGTGGGAGTGGATGGAGAGGGAGTGGATGTGGAAGGATCAGGAGTGAGGACGGGAGTGGAGGACAGTGTGGGAGTGATGGTCACAAGGGGGTCAGTTGTGTTGTTAGCATCGAGGATAACGCACTTGTATGACGTGTTGGTCCCCCCCTTGTCGAAGATAACGTCACGGGACTCAATGAAGCGCTTTGATTGCCAATGCACAAGGCAATAGGCTTTGTGCTGCTGAGCGTAACCGATGAACGTGCAGACAAGGGACTTGGCCAAAAGTTTGCCATGCAGCTTATTGGGAATGTGAATGAAGGCCTTGCAGCCAAAGACGCAGAGGCGGGAAACATCAGGTTTGTTTCTGCTCCAGGACTCCTTGGGTGTGCAATCGCTAAGAGAACGCGTCAGAGACATGTTGTGAAGGTGCGTTGCATACCGAAGGGCATCCCACCAGTAAGCGTTGGGCAATTCGGCATTGATAAGCATCATGTGGACCCGCTCGACTAGCATGCAGTTCATGCATTCTGCTACTCCGTTGTGCTGCGGTGTGTCAGCCGTGGTCAACTCGTGCTTGATCCCCTTGTCCTTGTGTTACGTTCTTAGGCACTTGGCCTACTTTTTTCTTTTCTTTCTTGTCCGATATGTACTTATACGATCACATGACTTCGACTCACATGACCGCTTACCTGTACAACAGAACCACCTTGTCGGGAACTCCATTGTTCCCTCCTTTTGTACATTCTCCATTGTTCTCTTCTTATGGTAGTCTGTGACCGCCATTGTTCGTAACTCCATTGTTCTGTGACGTCTATTGTTTGTGACCCCATTGTTCTCCTCATTTGTACACTTAGTCAGGTAGCTGCCCTTTTGTATACAAGCTGGACTTATATCCTAGAGTTGGGCCTTATGTTACGATCCTGGACTCCTTACCCCAATTTTCCGCTATTTTCCACCATTTATTTCGCGTTCTCGGTCACTCATCCCTCACTCGTTCCCTCACGCGCCGCTCGGACCGTCACCAAATCACCTGACAAGTCACCTGATAGACCATATGACTAATCCGCAGTCAACTATCACATGCCATCACTCCGCAGTCCGCAGTATCAT
>Ga0307510_10001462_pt1 | contig 26039 bp, 33 predicted proteins | sample 12_EM_MG_FD_207224 | JGI IMG/M metagenome (GOLD analysis project Ga0307510, IMG submission 207224) | Populus trichocarpa ectomycorrhiza microbial communities from riparian zone in the Pacific Northwest, United States - 12_EM | ecosystem: Host-associated > Plants > Roots > Unclassified | place... | reverse complement strand
AATGTCAGCAGAGCACATTTGGAGAAGGGAATGTACAAGAGGATTACGACGGTGTAGGTTCACCGTTAGGATCTGTAGAGCTTGAATATTCATGGGGAAGATGCTTTGATGGATTGCAGGATTTCCCGATAGGCAGCCATAGCCTTGGGGTTGGAAGCGAGGAAGAGAAGTTCGTCGGGGGTTGGATTGAGGGGGTTGGCAACAGTGAAGGTGGGGATGGTGGTGACAGCACCATCAGCTACTGGTTGCGATGAAGGGATGTGAGTGGTGTCGGGCTGTGTGGGCGGCAGGGAACTTTGTTGAGGTGGGATCGCCACTATTTCAGGGGGTGGGTGTGGATGCTCGACCATATCGATGTCGTTGTCCGAGGGGAGGTCCTTGCAGGCTGCGGTGTCAGGTGAGGGTCAGAAGCATTTCCATAAGGGGCAAGAGGTATCCCTTGCGGAGTGGTTCTTCCCAGGTAGCTTGGCCGAGCAGCAGAGGAAACATGACGGGGCGCAGTCGCACCTACCTGCGTGGCTGTGGGAAGAGTGGTTTGAGCAGTTGGCCCCATGAGTATCTTCCAAGTGGCGTCCACCACATATTGGGCAAATGAGGGTGGTGGGTGGGCGGGGGCAGGTGCTTTCAGAGTGGTTGAGGCGCCAGCAGCGATGACACTGCCGCAGGATCGCCTTGGTCACGTACTTGGCAACCTTGACCTTTCCACCGAACATATATACCTGTTGTTTGTGGAAGGAGGCCACCCTGGTGCTGTCAGTATCAAGAAAAGAGAATGAGATAGAAGCGTGGGTTTTGGGAAGACCTGTCTTCTTGGAAATCCCATTGGGATTGATCCAAACGGGGTCCTGCAGGATGGTCATGTTGTGGAATGCAGGGTTAGCAATCATCTCAGACAGGATGGTATGAGGGGAAGGAAGGGATCCATCCGCTTCACGGGAAATGGGTACAAGGTTGATAATCATGTGGGCATAGCCTGACTGAGGGATGATGGTGCTACGTTCCCCGAAATAGTCTAAGAAGACTTGGCGGAATTGCATTACAGCTTCCGTAGTGGGCTGACCTGAAAAAATGAGGACAAAGTTTGGGGAAGACTGTGAACTCCAGCGTCCGCTCAACAGCGACACCGGGAGGGGAGAGTTGTGACCATGCTGCAGTTGCATGCGTGTTCTCAAGGAGCGGACAACGAGGTCCACAGCTTGCTGACACTCTTGTGGGCCTCCTGGGACACTGGGTCGGATCACTGTAAATTCAGTCATCTGGAGGGGACGGGCTTTGGGTTTGGTTTTAGGGGGAGGAGGGGTTTCTTTGGCAGCACATGCCAGGATGCTGTCTACAATAAAAGACTTGTCTAGCGTAGGGCTGATTCTGTTGGTACAGTTGAACCAGAGACGGAGAAGGGAGAGTAGATCTTCCCGTGACATCTTGTTTAATTGTGCCCTTGTGGGGATGCGGGAGGGGGTGTGAACTGTCTGGGTAGATTGATCTGGGCTCCTGGAAGGGCCAGGCGATGCTGGGGATTGGGGGTAAGGGGTGCCCTGGGATTGTGTCGCTGGTTTGGGGGCAGACACTGCGGTAGCATATGATGCTTTGACAATCCTACCTCTTGGACCTACCTGGGTCCAGCCTTTGGCACTGGATTCTGAGGCTGGTGCTGGAGAGTCTGGGCGTGGATGAGCATTTGGGGGTAGAGAGGGAGTACGGTTGGGGAGGAGTGGTCCGAGGGATGGGGCCCCAGGACCAGAGCCGCGGCCATGATAGTGAGTGGTGATGGAGGTGGCCATGGCTCTCACCCTTTGTTCTTTCTCCCGCCAGAATGTTGGGAGGTAGGTGTCGAAAGCAGGGAGGAGAGTGTGATCAAAGGGGATCGTATCATTGAGACCCATCTGAGCACAGAAGGCGCGGAAGGCTTCAGTGTACTCTTCGTAAACTAGGGATTGCTGTTGAACAGACAGCGCTACGTCAGATGGGAGGTGGTTAATGGAGCGAAAAAGGTGCTCAATGAAATCGTCAAGCACTTGGGCGGCTTTGTTCGCCTCATCTGCCAGCCGGGACTGCTCATCAAAGAAGTCATCATCTGACATGCTAGCGAGATCATCGCCATGTGATGGGAGGCCCCAGTTTAGGTTGGCAACTGGGATTGAGGGAGAGTAAGCTTTTGGGGCTTTAGGAGTTGGGGCGGCTGTGGGGTTGAGGTTAGCCTCAATCATCGACACTCGAGATGAGAGGGCAGAGAACTGGGCCGTCAGTTGCGATGAAAGCGCGGCAAGCTGATCCGCGACAGTCTTCTCGATGCCTGAAGTGGGGACTTCAGGGGGCAGGGCGACATCGGGGGAAGAGCTGGCCACAAAATGGGGGGTGCAAACTGGGTAAGAGGGAGCTGGTATCTGGTTGGTGTGGACGTCGAGCATGGCCACTTCGAGGCTGTTATTGGGTGAAACATTAGTAGGTGGAGGCTCCAAGGCGTGGTCCGTTAGACCAGGCACTGGAGGGAGCGGGGCAGGGAGCGCCTTGGGTGTTAAGGAAACCGCAGAGGCGGGTGAATTAGGAGATAATGGTGGCGGGGGCCACGATAGCGAAACAGAGCGCAAGGAGCGGCGTCCGGACACAGGGTTCGTCCGGTGACATCCTTTAGATGCCTTGATGGAGGATTTAGAGGCCGCGACAACGGCCGCTTCAGAGGCAGCGCGGGCGTTTTCTTTCCGTTCCTCGGTCTCAACTTTAAGTTGGTTCCGGAAGATGACCAGCTCCTGGTCTACCAAAACCTGCAGCTTAGTTTTTTCGGAGGAGAGGAGGTTAGTGTAAAAGGTTTTTGCCTCGTCGCTCACTCGGCGTTCTAACTCAACTCGCCAGCCATTTACGCATTCAATGGCCCAAGGCTGGTAGGTCTCGTCGAAGACCCCCTTGTTGATGTTGGCTTTGGCCGCGCGGCGGAGTTCCGCGCGCCGATCTAAAATCCAAGCGTTGATGTGAGGATCGTCCGAAAGGTTGAGGGTGGTGGCATTGTCTGTAAGGATAGCTTCGAGAAGTTCGGACTTGATTGCCGATTTACGCTGGGCGGTCCAGGTTTCCATTTCGGAGGTGAGGTCTCGGATGGCCTCGTTGATGATGGTAGAGTGAGCGGCCCTGATATTTTGGTCGGCGCTCATGAGGGCCGACCGGATGGGCGCTTCGTCAACGGACACGTTGCACTCCTCGAGGCATCGCAGACAGATGTCCCATTGCTCCGGGTTCGCTTTGTAGTCGGTGGTAAAGGAGGAGAGCGAGGAGAGTGTGGAGGAGATGAGGCTGAGGGCCTCGGTTTCCTCGTGTGAGAGGTTGTTGAGGGCTGCAGGAAGAGCGTCAGTGATGTGAGTACGTCAGAGACTGTTGTGTATGTAGACAAGAATCTCTGAAACTGTACGTAGCCAGAGGTCCCGAGAGGGGGCTGCCGGGTTTGAGGGGTTGTTGAAACCGTGCGAGAGGAACTCTGAGATACGCGCAATGGCGGTGTATATCACAGTGCCTTGAAAGGACTCCGGGAATTCTTCAAGGCGAAGGGGGTTTTCGATTGAGATGGGATGTTCCGGGGGGTTGTAGGTGGTTGAGACGGAAGCTGCAATGGTGCCCCGGGGAAGAGGAACGTCCGGTTCACGGACGTTGGGGACGTAGTCCTCCATGGTGGAGGAGGGAGGGGGGAAGGGTAGCTGCGGGGTTTGAAGGGAGGCAACACGGGCAGAGAAGTTTTGGAAACATGTATTTCGAAGGCTACAGTATGCACAACCAGCAGCGGGAGTCGCGAGGACACCAGGCGTTATTCCCAGATGATGGTGGTTGTGACGTAAGGTGTTGATCACTCGTCATCAGGTCCATTCCCACAATCATCGAATCACACACGGCATACACCGTCAATCTGCTTGACGTGTCCTACAAACCACTTGCGGGCGCTGACGACCCAGAATCCGAGGGCGTAGACGAGGACAACACCAAAAGCGACTTGAGAGTCTTGGAATTAACGGGGTTGAGCTCCAGAAGGCAAAGGACGATCAACATGGAGGCGGCCGCGATTGGATACGAGAGCTTGCCAAGGTAGAAGGGGCCTCGCACAAATCGGTCCGGATAGATGACATGCAGGGTGATGGGAACTCCTAGTGATTCGTTAGTTTACGAGAAAGGCGGGGGTGAGCGAGACTAAGAAAGAGTGTTTCGCACCGAAAGAAAAGTAGAGTCCGAAATGCGGCAATGCCAGTGGACAAAACTGCGTTGAATGCGACCAAACTTCCCAGGTCAGGGAAGGCGAAGATGAAAGCTAACATGCACAGGAGCCACACTAGTGAGGAGCCAAAAGGGATGTATTTGAGGACTTCGTCAGCGCTTGCAATACCCTTTCATTCTGAAGAGCATGAGGAGAAGGGAGGAACCGCAACAATTGGGGGAGTGCCACCGACTGTCGACTTGTGGTTGGAAACTCGAACCCTGGGAACGCACCGTCACGGCAAAATGCGTACATCAGGCATGAGTTGGATGTCATAGAAAACGTCCCGGAAAAGAGGGCCTAGCATCGCATAGATTGGGGAGATTAGCGACCTGGCCTCTCACAGAAAGACGCCCCTATCATCACTATCACCTGCCAAATCCCGCTGTCATCTCCTCGGACATGACATAGACTAACCTTTCACGGGATGCCACTCACCATTAGGGCGATTGCACCATTCTGAACGTGAATCAAGAAGAGTAAACCCAGTGTGAGGGACTAGCCGAGGATCGCAGAGACACCAATGGACAGGATCTTGCCGCATTTCGTATCTCTTCTGTCAGAAATGGATATCCATCCGAGTGACGCGACATGTGCTCCGACCTGTCGGCCCATACTGAGCAAAGAGACTACCCCGACATAGAAATCCGACATTTCCCCCTGGTGGGCTATATGCTACAGGTGGTTCCTGAATCCGGCATCCTCGGGGTGATGCTCAGCATCATTATCTCGTGCCCACTTACTACTGTACCGTAAGCCCCTCTGGAGGAAAGAGCAGGGCATTTCAAAAAAAAATTGCGTTCAAGCTTAAGTTTCAAGTTTCAACACATACAGTGGTGGCCTAATTTGAATCAACGTCACATGCCTTCCTTTTGAATTTGCTCTTCTCTTTCCTCATCATGGATGAATCCCGCGAAGATATGACACGCATACACGTCGACTCTCTTCGAGATTGGCACAGGATGAAAGCTAGTTTTAGCAAGGCCATTTTCGATCAGTTCGACCAACGTATCCGCCAGAGTGGACTGGAAGCTGAGAGGGACACTCTCCTTCCATACGCTCAACAGGTGCGGATCGGTTTTATTTCAACGGGATTTTCTCACCAGCTACCATCATGGCAGTTTATCGACGCGACTTTTGAAAAGGCGAAAACCAACCTACGAATACACGGAAAGAAATTTGAGGATTTGAAGGACGAGGACGACGGTGAGTTGCCACCGGGATCTGCGCGTGACAGTCCATGTCTCATAATCGATTTTTGAATTCAGATAGGGAAATTGAGCCTTTCGACGAGGCTCTCGACCGTGAGACGTGGTCCCTTTACAACCAACGCCTGCAGTGGGACCTCGAGTTGGCCACCAAACGTCGAAAACGGCCTCAAGAAGTCGTAGACGTTCTGGAGAACCTCTTCCAAGTTCAAGACGCTGCCCTTGGAGAGCTTGACCCCCCGCCGATCGAGGCAGACGAAGATCGTCCTGACGACACGATGCCTGACGGTCAGCCGGTTGTTCAACTCGCTAGCTAGTCGCTGACGCTTGGATACAGAAGTTGCGCTCGCGGAGACGAACGACACATTCTCGAAGGTGGCTGCTTTGTCGGGGGGACTACAACAGGTGTGCCTTTTCTTCGTATGTCATTCCCGGCGGTTTCTGACCTTTCACACCCATCGTAGACCGTGAAGACCCAGCACGAGCGACTAAGACGACTTCAAGAAGTCGAAGAGGAAGTCAATGCCATTAAATCATAGGCTACTTTCACCGTCTGTCCGCAACCTTCGCGTATTCTCAAAGCTTGAAGGAGGAGAAAACCCGCGTCTCAACTGCATACACCGTATATCATGGCCCTCAAACATCACCATGGGTTCACCTATCTCCACCGCCATCACCGAATCCAAATCCCTGGAGCATCCACGACTACGACCACCCCTCAAGCCCGCTGGCCCCTTCGCTGGCTCTTTCCTATGAGGTGAAGGTTTCTGGCGCGATCTTGAATACCCACGTAGCTTGAAATGGATACCTTGCTAGTTCTGTACTATAGTATGACTGATATGAGTGCTTGAAGCAATACCCACAAACTGACGCAGACTTATGAAACGATGGCCAGGACCCTCTTAACTAATGTGTGCCTTGAGATTCTTTCAAAACAATATTTCTCTTCCTTACGAAAATGATCCAAGGGGTGTGATAAGGGGTGTAGGAACAACCTCGTGTTGAACACCTCACATGATGGGCGCTTGAGGTCCACACAATCGCGTCGTCGCGTCCTCAACGACGTGGGTCATCGTCCGATCTCGAGGCTCCGACTTCTGTACGTGACATCCCCGTATCACTATCAGCCATGTCGAGCTGCTCATGATGTCATCAATTTGGAGGCCATGACTAAGGAGGGGATCCGGAGAGGTACAGTACATGGGCTACCATCAAATACAAGTTGAATTCGTCTCATTCCCATCGCTATTATCACATGGATTAATCCAACTTGTGTATTTTTGTTGTAGTGAGGGTGCAAATCGATCGCATACCGCCGCTTGTCTCACGAGGCAAAAATCTTGTCTCTGGCAACGTGGGCGTCCAAAACTGGGGATAACCGGCATGGGGATACGGATCCTGGTGGGTGTGAGATGTGAACAGCTTGGACAGCTTGTCGCAAGAAACCACACACGTACAGAATGAAAACTGGACCAGTACCCCATCAGTCCTCATCCTTGATATCATGGGCCTTCTTCAGCTGCGCCAACTCCTCTTCTCTTCGTGCCAACTCCGCCTTGGCCGCGGCCGCATCCTGCTTCGCAGGCATGTGGTACAATACCACGATATATCGCTCTTGCAAATGAAACCCGTTCAGGTGTTCCAAGGCATTTTTCGCCTGTAACCAAACCGGATCAGTCTCTTGGAATAGAGCGGAGGGGGGTAAAAAGGCGGCGTACGTCCATGACGTCGTCGAAGACGACGAACGCTGTCCCCTTTGTCTTTGGCTCATTGCCTATGCGTATCTGTCTGATACTTCCGTAGCGGCCGAAGAGGTCGTATAGGTCCTCGCCCGTGATTTGGTAGTTCAAATTCTTGACGAAAAGTATGCGGTTGGCGCCGGGAGGGAGCTTGGCCTACAAAACAAACACATAGGCATGAGCAAGTAAATCTCTCACGTCGATAAGGAGAGAAGTTGTACGCACAGTTGGTCTTTGCATCGACGTTTCCTATGACCCTGAGTCAGAGTGACAAAAATGAAGGAGAGACGTGGTTGAACGGTTCAGGACTGTTCGTAGGGTTATGGTTATGGTTAAACTAGACGCCCAGTAGGCCAGGCTTCCACTGGGCTTCCTTTCGAGCTATTCCTGCTCTCAGTTGAGACTCGGACCACCCAAATCAGGTAGTAAACGAGGGATATCCTTAAACAACTCACCCCTTTGCCTTTCCTTGCAATGGCGCACAGGGCAGGTAGGGGTAGCCGTACCGCGACCATATAGATCTGGATGGAGCCCGATGTACACTAATTATCCCCGCTCCCTAACTGATTATGGGTTCCACCCGGCCCTGGGTTCAATGTTCTATTCAAGGGCGAGGTGTTTCATTCGGAACGATGTCGACCACCTCCGACGGCGTGTTGGCGTGCTGGGTAACAGCTCTTCTCCGTAAGCCATGTTTCTCAGTTCATGCGTTGCGATGTCGCAAACTTTATCACCCCGACATAACATGGAAACACATATTCCTACATATCGAACAGCTCCATCATCGTAAGCATATAGTTTTACATCTCCATCGGTCTCGACATCCATCGTTCACAAAGTCTGGTTACCTTGATGCCAATACGTCTTGCACTGGCAGACAGACCGACCGCTCGTCATCAGGTCCTTTCCCACAACTATTGAATCACACATGACACGCACCTTCAATGTGCTTGACGGGTACCACTTGCGGGCGCTGATGACCCAGAAGCCGAGGGCGTAGACGAGGACGACGCCGAAAGCGACTGGGGTGTAGTTGAGAGTCTTGGAATTGACGGGATTGAGCTCCGGAAGGCAAAGAACGATCAACATGAAGGAGATCCAGAGCGTGGAGACGACCGCGATTGGGTACGACAGCTTGCCAAGGTAGAAGGGACCTCGCACAAACCGGTCCGGGTAGATGACGCGCAGGGCAATGGGCACTCCTAGTGATTCGTTAGTTTACGAGTAAGGCGGGGTAAGTGGGACTAGGAAAGAGGTATTTTTGGAAATCCGCACCGAAGGAAAAGTAGAGTCCGATCGCGGCGATGGACGAAACTGCGTTGAACGCGACCATACTTCCGAGGTCAGGGAGGGCAAAGATGAAACTCAACATGCACAGGAGCCACACTGGTGAGAAGCCAAAAAGGCAAAAATAAGGACTTCGTCAGCGCCTGAAATACCCTTTCATTCCGGAGAGCATGAGGAGAAGGGACGAACCGCAACGATTGGGGGAGTGCCACCGACTGTCGACTTTGCTTAGGAACTCGGACCCTGGGAACGCGCCGTCGCGGCAAAACGCGTACATCAGGCGCGAGTTGGATGTTATCGAAAACGTCCTGCAAAGAGAGCCTAGCACGGCATAGATTGGGAGATCAGCGACTTGGCCTTACCCGCAGAAGAACATCCCTATTATCACTAACACCTATCAAATCCCGCCGTCATCTCCTTGGACATAAATTAACCTTTCACGCGATGCCACTCACCATCAGGGCTATCGCGCCATTCTCTCCGACCGTGTCCACGAATATCTGCATTGCTGGTAGGCCCGTTGGCGACGCAATGGTCTTTGTGTAATCTTGAATTGAGAAGAGCAAACCCAGTGTGAGGAACCAGCCGAGGACCGCGGAGGCGCCGATAGATAGGATGATGCCAATCGGTGCAGCCACGGCCGCGTTTCGAGTCTCTTCCGTCATATAGGCACCCGCGTCGAAACCTGAAAGTCAACCAGTCAGAAAATGGATATTCATCCGAGCGACGCGACGTGTGCTCCGACCTGTCAGCCCGTACTGAGCAAAGAGACTGCCGATTACCCCGACGTAGGCCGTGCTCGCTCGTTGCGACCATCCGACACCTTCGAGACCAGTGTCGTCGACGAACGTCCGGAACACAAACTTGCTACTCTGGTGCGTCGGTGCCTTTGCAAGGACGGCAATAACGAGAGAAGTCGTCGCAAGGGAGTGCCACCACACAGAGATGTCGCTCAAGCGCTTGAGAACGCGCAAGCCAAATGTGTTGATAGTACCTGCATCGAGGTTGGGTCAGGGATCAGGGAATGGTCACACAGTATCATACCTTGAAGGAAGAGGACTGCGGCATAGATCCCGATGGTCTTATGCGAGTTCGGGTGATAGTTCGTACGAAGCGTAGCCGCTGTAGAGATAAAGTTCGCACATGCGAAGCTAGATGAGGGCATGAAACACCAATCAGCCGAAGATTTACGTATGACTGACGATGGAATGATGAACCTCAGTGCCGTTGTCGCTGCGACATGCCCCACAAGGCTAACCCAGCCGGTAATCCGAGCGGCGAAGGGAGCACCCCGAGGCTTGGAAATCATGGCTGCCCAGAAATAACCATCACCACTGGTCGGATATGCGCTGCAAATCTCTGGAGCTGGGAATCACAAACACGATACATTTCAGTATACATGGGGGACATACCTGCTGTACTCAGGCCGACTAGTAACGTGAAGAAGGCTTTTTTGATGCAGAGTGATTCAGTGACCCTGAAGAGTTAAGCAAACGGCCCTACCGACGATGACCCAACCCCACACCATGACAGCTGGTCCGCCACTGATCTGTGACCCGTCAGCGAAGAGGGCTACAGCGTATTCTCCAGTGGGTACTTACCATGCCCAAGGTAAACAAGAAAGCGACACCCCCGGTGACACCGATGACAGAGAACGAGATACCAAAATTCTGTCGGGCGGACTCTCTTGACACATGTACAAGTTTGGTCATTTCGGTGACAATCTCACCTGAAACCAGGTCAGATCACGCCTGGTGGTGTGCGGGACTCATGAATTTCTAGAGACTTGGATGCATAAGTTGGCCTGAACGTACTTGAGTTCCTGTCTATACCCCATCCTCGCCAGTTCTGCCTCATCGCCTGCAAAAACACCTCCGTCCTCCATCTTCGGGCTGTCCTTGGTCATGGAACTGGAGTCTGGCATAGTACTGCTGATGGTCGTGTACGTGGCAACTTGAGGGAACGGTCGCTTCTTTTGACTGGATGGTCTGAAAGAGAAGGAACGCCAGTCGCGCTCGCCAAAGCCGCGTACTTATAAGACATCGCAGGTCCAATTCCGATAAGGAAAAGAAAGTGCATAGCACAGAAGTGATGGAAGAATTCGTGGGATGACGTGCACACTGCTGCTAAGAATTATTGTCTCCACCTTGTTCACAATTGCCGCCACCCCGACCCCTACAGTACCAGGGCATAGTGCATGGAGAGCGGGAGGCTAGCGATTAACTGGAATGGGCCAGACGGGGTGAAGACAAGGTGAGCGCGAGAGTGTTCATGCAGAAGTATAAGTTCAGCACAGTCGGGGTCGCACGGTTGAGGTGATCCCATGCTCGAAGATGCTTGAAGTCAAGCTCGTTAGGGTTATATGAAGGGACCATCACAGTTTTCATACAGAACACTGAAATGTCTTCCATTGATAGACAGAGGCGTTCAAAATCAAAACGGAGGCAAGTGAAGTCCCCTCTTTCGCCACAAAGCGCCCGCGGCAGCGCGAACCGGAAGGAAAAAATGTGCGGAAATCCCCTTGAACTGTGTGAGAATTGCTTATGAAAACGGAACCACCCGGCAACCGCCGGAACACCACCAACGACAAGCCCGACGTGATACGAGACAGTACGAAAGACATACATTTAACGAGAAAAGCAAACCATTTGCTAAAAGAGAATTTTTTCGAAACGTTCGTTGCATCGCGAGCCATCGAGTCGGCAAAACGGTACTGTGCGCGGGCCTTCTCCCTCTCTCCCCTGCATTCCGGCACACGTAGTTCACATGAATGGGAATTTTGAAATGTAATCCGGAATTGTCAAACCTGACCTGGCCATGGCAGGAAAAGTAGATTTCGGACATGCGCCGTCAGAGTCCAGGGCTGTTTAGCCTGTGGTTGGCCACCTTGAGAATGTGGGTCCGTCGCAGACATAAATTTTCGAGGTAGATGTGGAGATGGCCATGTGTATAAAAGGCGTGGATACGGGTCACGATGAGGGCGGGGTGGAGGTCGAGGGCAGTACGGGCACGATACTATCGGGGGCGGCGCGGAAGATGATGCCGAGCGTTGTGACGGTCGAATGGGGAGGTGTGGGAGGTGATCACGATGCATAACCCTATCACGACGTGTAAGCTTGCTTGCCATCACCCAGATGATACAAAGCGCACCACATGCACCCTATTATATAGCAAGCAGGACACCCGGAAGGAATGTACCCTGGCGCAGCTCGGGCCCAACCTTTTTTTGGATAGCGCCATGCGAAGGGCGCCCAGCGCATTCACTGGCGACAACTCGTCCGGAACTGGAGCAGGACCATTATCGCAAGGACGTTGCGAACGACGAGGCAAAGGGTGACGCGGGTGCTGAGAGAAGTTGGAAGTGGGCGTGTGAATGGCAAAGGTGCGTACATACCCACGAGTAGGTTGGCAGCGGGATAAATACCACGGAGCCATAAACTTTGATGACCATCGCAGCAACAGCTCCGGTTGGTTTCTTGGTCGTCGCGCATGCCGACGGTACAGGATACGGGAGATAATGGAGCGACCGTACAGGTGATGAGCCTGCCATGACGTATGGGCCAAGCGGTTCGACGAGGGGAATTACAGTAGTCGTCCAGCAAAAACTACGGACGGTTCAATGTGTGCATCGTCATCGGGACCTTAGTTTTCACTAAGAATAAGGAGCATGGGTGTCCGGTTACAGCGAGCCGTAAATGACCAAGGCGTACCCGAGATTTGTCTCCCTCATCGTTGTGGACCTCTGTGCTCAACAAAACCATGCACTTGCTGCCCGTAATTTGCCAAGTGTTGCTTGGCGGGTCGTGGGATTCCTTTTTTTTTCTGCCCTTGCACACTGCACACCATCAAGCAGGTTCTTCTTGCTTGTGATGAAAAGTAATAAGCTCCTCGTTCGGAAAAAGTGGCCGAGTGCTATACGCACCTGGCCGATCAATCGACCCTGTGGCCCACGTGTTCCCAGCATGGTTGCCACGAGTTTGCCACGCGAATCAAGTCGGACTTGTGTTTTCTTTGCTTCTCATGCATCATATTCTCGTGCTTTTGGCGGTGCTCATCCTCCCCGTCGAACACGGGTAAGTTGGCACAGGCATGTAGTCATCGAGCGAAAACGACGGACACAAAAGGAAGAGGTGATACTGAGGTGATTCGGCCATTTACAGGAAACGGTAAATTAACAATTATTGTTGATCCGGACTTCGTTCCAGCGGAGTTTACGCTTTGCTGTGCTGCATCCCAAGGGAAAGGGGAGGTGGAGGCGGCGTATTTTCACAATTTCTGCGATCTTTGTGATGAAGGGGGTTGGTTTGGCGTGTGTCCTTCCCGACGTGGCAGAGGTAGTGGTCCATGGCTTGTCAAATTGCTTCCCACGGGGTTGCGACGAAGATCACTCGGAGATCGCCACCATCCTTTGATTCTATGTGCGGCCTCTGCGGGCAAGTCTCTCATTTATTAGCACCCAAGCGGCCGTCCCCTCACAAAGTTAACATATTAGTTTTAAGGAACGGGCGGTGCTGTCGGTCCATGATGGACCAAGTCTACCCTTGACCCTGATGCCGACGCCACAGAAAGCGGAGTGCACCGACTACGGGAAGAGATGGTACACAAGAGGTGTTATACCTGGTTCTGTACTTCCACGTTCTCAAATTGCCAATGGCATAGCAGCTGTGACAGTGTCGGCAGTGTCCTAGTGTTCTAGTATAGTAGTAGTATCGGTAAAATTCTGAGGTATCGTAAAATGTACGGTATGTTGCATCGGAGTGCCTCCGAATGCCTAGCTAATAACGACAGCACAGCGAGTCCATTCTACGAATGTATTCTACTGTCCGTGGGTGATATACTGTATAGTAGAGGATCGATAGTCCATGGTTTCGGGTACGAAGTCAGCGTCCAAATGATACCTAAAGAGGTCCCAGGGCACCTTCCATCTAACTTTCAGTCCGTTAGGCGATTAATCACGAGTACTAGTGATGGAGAGAGGAAGTGTGAATTGGTATAACATAGCCAGTAAGCTGGACGATCGGCATCCAGCTACCAGCTGAGATGTGCACAGCACCGACGATCTTGACATGGTGTTGAGAGATGCCGTGCGGGGCAATTAACCACCTAGGATCGGTGCAAGCGACACCAGTCATGCAGTTCTAAAGAAAAAGGGACTCGATCAATGACGGCGATAACGGAACGAACGAACGAGCTCACATTGAAGAACTTGTTGACCGACGAGGCGATATGCTTCATGAAGCGACCGAGTGTGATTGGAGCCTTTCGAGATGTCTCGTCCTTCGTGGGAATCTGGCGCTTCCAGTGAGGATAGCCTGGCCACTGTGAGTATGAGGAGGGAGTTGGCGAACATAGTTCAGGAACCTTGGCAATTAGTATGAGAGTGCATAAGCTCACATTGATTCGGACGTGCGTAGTGGACACTCCTCCGAGTTGTGCCTGGCTGTCGCGGTCGAAAAGATTGATATCGATGCCCTGAAGGATGTCATGTAACGTGAAGCCAATTCCACCGTCATTCTTGACGAAGAGAATAGGAAGCTGGAGCCTGGCCTCTTCGATGTGTCGGCGAACGTCGACTTCACCATCTGGGATCCATCGCTGCTGCGGGACAACCGTGCCTTGCGTGGCCCCGACGTAGAAGTCCAGCGGTATCCACGGGTGCTGGGCCGCGACCCCTGGCGACTGTGGCAGCACATAGTTCTGCGTGATGTACCACGATCTGCCATGGTATACTACATTGTAGAATTGAAGAAAATCCGGTCTTCCGAGCAAGTGCGTGAGGTAAGCAGGGACGCCTTGGGGAGAGAAGGTATTTGCAATAAATCCGTCCACAAAGATGTCGTTAACGGTAGGTTGGACTGGTGGTTGGACGCTTCCGTTCATGTCGAGAGGGGTTGGATGAATCGTGTGATGACTGGTAGGACTTGTTGACTCAACCCTCCAGATTCATGACGAATAAATACTACGCTCTCCATCCTCCCCGACTCCCCGACCCCCCCGGCTGTACTTGCAGAGTGCCGGCAAGGACGACACTCTAAATGGTGTGGTTTCTGAAAGTTACATCTCCCGGTAAACAGGTCGTAGTCGGGCCTTCGATGCTCCGGGAGCGGATGAGCAGGATGGGATAAACTAGGACAGCGCTATGCTGTGTTGAGCATCTATGGTGTGTGCAAGTGGGCGGACGTAGAAGTGTGGTAGGTGGACATGGCATAGTGATAGATTTGTATCGAGATCATCATGAACAAGCTCGGAACACCGACTGGGCAACTTGAAATTGGGGCCAAACAAACCAAAATATTCGGGTCTGTCCGATCCCAAATCAATATCGTCATCATCATCATCGTCCTGTACTGCATCCTGCATTCCCTCCTTGCCATTGACGGTGAACTGGTTCCGAGGACGAGGTGTATGCGTTTAATAGGTTATATAAAAGGTGAAACCAGGAGACAAGTCCACTAGGATCTTCAGGTCCCGACGTCGGTAGCCGATCTTCTCCGTTGTGCGTTCAATTCATCTCTACTATTACGGCTACACTCTAGGAAGGACAAAGGGAAAGCGTGTAGGATCACTGAGGTTCATGTAAAAAGTTTTCGGCTGCGACTTGGGCTGCTGAGACCCCCGCGGGGGTATTATAGTGCTTAACTTCTTTCCTCATCTGTCGCGAAGTGAACGGTCGGGCCCGAAGCCTTGCCCACATACAGGCCCGGTGGTGCGATTCGTATACCGTTAATGCTGGACAAGACGGTTCTATTTTGGTTTCACTCTGTCGGCGCCTCCCCAGAATGTCGGTTTTGACTTATAAGTTTCAAGGAACGAACTAGCGCTTTGTTCCATAACACACAAGCACACCCGCCGCTGATGGCGACGCCACGCATGACTGAGGCACAAATAAAAGATATCATATAACACAGAATAGTCAGGACAGATGCTGTACTCGCAGTACTAGAAGTGGTAGCAGAACGGACTATGGTATATTGCACCCGAATGACGGGAGGAAAATGTTGATAAGATAGTCTCCGATCTACTGTAGCCGCGTAGCGTCCATGGTCCGTAACCTAAACCCTAACCCTAATAATACAGCCTATCTAATGAGGTCCGTGGTATCTTAGTGTCTGTGGACAGTCCAAAAGGGTTAACAAAGTCCGCGCATGTGTGTAATGGTCCCAGCTAATTAATCGGAAATGCCATCGGAGCAGAACGGGTGTGAGAAGGGGTGCGTTCATAGTGCACCCATGCGTTTAGCTGGATAATAGGCATCCAGGTACCCGCAGAGACATGGACAGCACCGATGACTTTAACATGGTGTTGCGTGAAACTCTGCGGACCTATACACCACCTGGGATCAGCGCCGGGATTGGTGCATTGCTAAAGGAGGAACTCGATCAATGACGGTGCTAACGGAAGAAGCGAGAAGCTCACATTCATGAACTTGTTGACCGAAGTACCGACGTGTTTCATGAAACGACTAAGCGTGATCGGATTCCGTGCGTACGTCTCGTCCCGCGTGGGGATTTGGCGTTTCCAATCCCCGTATCCTGGCCACTGTGACAGGGATCGGCAGACACTTAAGTATGAAACCCTTTTGTAACTAGGATGGCGATGTGAAAGTTTACATTAATGCGAATATGAGTCGTTGCTCTTCCCCCAAGTGATGCCTGGCCGTCCCGGTTGTAAAGATCATGATCGTGGCCTTGAAGGATGTCTGTTAACAAAAATCCAACGCCACCTTGTCGGTTGACGAAGAATACTGGAAGCTGAAGTGTGGCTTCTTCAACGTGACGGCGGATGTCAACTTCATCTGCTGGCGTCCATCGTCGCTGGGGAACCACGGTCCCTTGAGTCGTCCTGACGCTGTAGTCCAGCGGCAGCGACACGTTCTGGCTCGGAGCACCTAGTGATGGCGAAGGTACGCTACGAATAATGTACCATACCCCATGGGCATATGATATACGATAGTGTTGCAGGAAGTTTGGGGTTCCCAGTAAGAGTATGAAGAAATTGTGGGCATCTTGAGGAGAAAAGGTATGGGCGAGGAAGCCATCAACAAAGAGGTCGTTAACGGACTACATATCACAGAATGTTAGAAGGCACGAGTCGACAATCACAGAACATAGAACCCCTCACCTGAGAAGACATATCCGACTGTCAGAGATAAGAGGGCTTTCAAAGGATGTGATGAAACGACCGGTTGCAGAGAAAACGGCATATAAATACACCTGACATACCTGTATCGCCAAAAAGTGTTTGTGAGGGAATAGCTGTAGCCAAATAATGCGTCCTCACCAGTAAGGTGACATTGCTATTCGACTTTCGAGTTATTGTCGCTCCGGTATGCAGGGCATTCTAGGACAGTGCCCACAGTTTGAACTGTCAGGAGTCAGACGCGATAGAATGCAAGAGACCGCCCACACACCGCAAACCCAGTCCAACATCCATCACAGGTGGATGTATACACGGTGCCATCGGCGCGTCATCTTGTTCTCCAGGCTGTAAACCATCCATCAGGTCTATCTGATACGCAGTATCGGGAGGACGGGAGCCGCGACCAAAAAAAATGAGCATTCCTGTGCGCAGTAAGAGAGGGAGAAGGGGTTTGTAGGGGTGTGCGGTGTTTAGTGTGTCGGGCTGGTGTATTGTGTGTCTATGTGGGTGTCAATGGGAATGGAATGAAAGTGAAGTGCGATGATCTGATCACGTGATGACATTTACTAGATTGCGGCGATTGAATATTCAATTCCCCGCAATGGCGGAACCAAGCCCAAGCTCAATCTCATCCCCACATGTCGGACTGGTTCTGCGAGAGTTCGTGCTTCCATGTAGAGGCCACGGCAAAGCCTTCGAGGTCACCGAGGTCCGTGTGCCGTTCACTCCACGTCGCCGCGCGCTTATCATGCCCCTTCTCCAGAAACAACCAGCCACACCTTAAAGCCGGTCAATCTCGATCTAAGTTAATGTCATCACATCACATCACCACCACCAGCCTTTTGACATTCCTGTGCACGCGTCCTACGTTCCCTCCTGTGACGTGAACTGGTTCCGAGGACGAGATCTATGCGTTTAAACCAGAGGTTACCATATAAGGTGAAACCGAAGAGAACGGTCTACAAGGTTCTTCAGGTTCCGACGTCGGTAAACGATCTTCTCCGCGTCCGCCGCTTATACCATAAGGCTTTTGAAAGGGTTCTTGTGTGCGTTCAATCCATTTCTAATATACGACCACGCTTTGGTAAGAAAAGGGAGAGCGTGTGGGACTACTACTGTAAGATTCATGTACAGGGTTTTTCGGCTGCGACCTGAGTCACTGAGACCCCCGCCGGGGTACAGCATGTAGCTTCTCTCCTCGACGGTCGCGAAGTAAGCGGTCGGCCCAAGGTCTTGCTCAGGAGGCACAATTCGTCACGAATTATCACGCGATTTCGCAATGAAGGAGAGCGGGCGTGGCGAAAGCGCCACGAATGCAAACTCAAGGAACGAATTGTTAGCGCTTTTGTTCCTTGACACACCAAGTCCAACCCCGACGTTGATGGCGCCACAGGACTGGGGGCATAATGAAGGAGAGACCATACAGTATAGATTGGATAAATTCTGTATTCGTATTACACCGGATTGCCGATGAGCATGGCATACAACCCTGGTACGCAGGCGCGGCGTGTCCAGTTCCACTTGGCAGTGTAACTACTTTTTCTACTGGCGTCGAGTGGGATTTTGTGGCAGCGCAGAACGTATTAAGGGTATATTGGGGAACGAAACGTTGAGAATACAGTGAATCGGTTCTACTGTAGTGTCCGCAATCTGATTAATATGGATTAATAATACAGCACCAACGAGGTCCGTGTAGAGATGAGAGTCCCTCCTAGTCTCCGTGGATAGTCCATGTCAGCCCCCTGATAATACAGTACCTAGGGAAGCATGTGGTATATGTCGTGTAGTTCTCATCTCCAATAAAAGTCCTCCGGCCAATTAATCAAGGATACGGGAGATGCGGAAAGGGTGTGTAAAGGAGTACGTTCCTATAACACATATCTAGTGAGCTGTATAATGGGCTGCCAGCTGCCGGCAGAGACATGAACAACACCAATGACTTTGACGTGGCGCTGCGTGATGCCGTGGGGCGCGATGCGCCAGCGAGGATCGGCTCCAACGCCATTCTCCAAGCAATGCTAAAAGTGGAGGAGCTCGATCGATGAAGGATGATAACGGAAGAAGCAAGCTCACATTGATGAATTTGTTAACCGAAGTGCCGACATGCTTCATGAATCGACCAACCGTGATCGGGTTCCGCAGATACGTCTCGTCTCGTATTGGTATCTGGCGTCGCCAATTGGCATATCCGGGCCACTGTAAACGAACATGGATGAAAACCTTTTGCAGCCACATAAGAGAGCGGGCTCACATTGATGCGAATATGGGTCGTTGTTCTTCCCCCCAGTTGTGCCTGAATATCTCGGTTGTAGAGATCACTATCGCGGCCTTCAAGAATGTCTGGGAGCCAAAAGCCAACGCCACCGTTTCGATTGACGAAGAAAACTGGGAGCTGAAGCGCGGCGTCTTGGACGTGGCGGCGAACGTCGACTTCGTCGGCTGGGGTCCATCGCCTTTGGGGAACAATGGTGCCTTCAGTTGCCCTGGCGCTGAAGTCTAGCGGTAGCTGGGTCGGAGGCCCTGATGAAGGTTGCTGCACATAATTGATATACCATACACCCCGCGAGTATGATACGTGCGCGCGGAAGTCCGGAATTCTGAGTAGGAGTGTGAAGAACGCAAAGGCGTCTTGGGGCGAAAACATATGGGTGATGTACCCATCCACGAGAATGTCGTCGGGCTACATACCACGAGTGGTCAGAAATAATATGTCATGGGTCTGTTGGGACCCTTACCTGATGCTGATACTGACGTGTTGCCATTTCTGAAGATGATGCTGGGTATTAGGGATAGGAGGTGACGTCTGCCGAGAAAGGCTTGATACTGGAACTTCGTATCACAATGTCTGGATGCATTCTGTTGCCTTCGACCTTCGTTTATATAGTTCGGTGTGTAGCGTATTAGAGGAGGACCGAGGGCAGTGTCCAGCGCCCACAGCTGTTCAGAAACTGCGATAAGTTGTTAAACACAAGACAATTGCAAGACATGGTCTACGCATCGCAAAACCAGTCCATCATAGTGGAATGCAACCACGGATCTACCGGACACCGGTGACATCTTTGCCCCTGGCTGGGCTGTAAAAAACAACGTTGGTCGGATGCACAGTCACAGTGAGACGTGAACTGCCGCAAGAATATCTCCCGCGCGCACTCAAGGTGGAAGAAAGGGAATGTAGGGGAGTGGTATCCAGTGTATTGGGTCCATATACTGTGTGTGTGTGTGTCTATGTAGACGTGAATTGTTGCGGTGAACCCCGACAGCCCCGAGTCGTGCCGACTGATATGATAGCAGCTAATAGTAATGGAAAAATAAGTAAATAAGAGTACACAAACACGAGCCACGTGACCCGCCACCTTTCTCTCGAACTCTATTCGACCCTCACCTCTACTGTATTCCCCCCAGTCGTAGCAATGGCAGAGCCAGAGGATTCGAAGCCCAAGCTCAATCTCATCATCAGTCATTCAGGAACACGTAAGTCCCCCCTCTCTTCCCGTCGCTTTTTATATGGGGCTAGCTCTGAGGACGAGAGTTCACAGAGGTCACCGTAAAGGTGAAGGCGAACATGCAATTTAAAAAAATCTTCGAGGTCGCCGAGGTCTGTGTGTCGGTTACTTCATGTGGTCGCGCGCCCTTATTACGCTCTTCAGAAACGATTCGGCAAAGACCCTGGTGCGCTCATCTCCCCGGTCACACTTTAAAGCTGGGACAAAGGAAGTGACCTCGAGAGTTGTATAGGATCACTAAGATTTGTTTATGACGGAGAGCGACTATCGCCCACGGAGACTCCCGCAGAAGTACGCCGCTTCTTTCGCCCTTGTTCTTTTATCGCTTGTTCTGACGCGTCGTCGCCTGCCATGCCCAGAAATCGATGGAGGACGGAGACGTGATTGACGCGCTTTTGCAGCAGGTATACACTCGTCTCGTCTCTCGTTATCCTCGCTGATCTCGCCGATCTGTCCAGCTTGGAGGTGGCGCACACTGTCTCTCATGATTTATCCATTCTTGGTTTCGCTATCGACGCGCGTTCCATGGTTCTCTGTTGTGCTGTACCTATTGTCCTATCTACTATCAACGATTGTCCCTAATTCGGTCCTCGGTCCTCACTGTATATTCGGCTCCGCAAAAGGATCAACAACAATACTACTGTAGCTTGTGGGGATGCCAACTGTATGAGAGCTGACGTACTGACGTTGACGTCATTTGGCACGTTCCTCCCGGCGTCTGCCGCTGTCGTAGGGGTGTAGGGATGTTGGCATGTAAGCGCGCCGCCACGAAAATGTTACGAGGGCGAGGGGCGGTTGTCAGATAAGCCAAAATGCAGGCGATAATAAAGTTTAGAATGAATTTTTCTCCTCTGCACCATATTCCACACTGCAAGTTAGTTTATGCTATTCCACTTCCAAGTAGCGGAGCTCCCTGCTCCCCAACACCCTCTAGTGACACAGCGTCGGAAGGCACTTGACACGTGGTATCCACGCGTCGATGGCGATTGACAGATGGACCGACAATATCGTATCAAGCTGCAAGCGAGTACGTGCCGCTCATTCGAGCCTCAAGCTGTGCACGCCCATACGGGCACGCAGGAAAGGTGCCACATCAGCGGAGTAATCGAACAATGTGTTTGACGGCGGACATAGATGGTGCGGTGTCCTCCAGAGGAGTCCCCAATGATTCCGCCGTGTCCACAGCAGCAACATCGCCAAATTACTACAGCTAAGTGGGTGTCTGCATCGGGGTATATTCAAGAATTGCACAAGTCAATTACACCAGCTGGGAGTTCCGAGAAGAGCCTGACAATCCATAAGTCGGCGGAGACAAGAGGCAGGGCTGTGACACGGTCTCAATGTGCTCTGCCTCGCCCAGGCGTCGCCGAGGGACTTATGAAAAAGTCCCTCGGACCAAGGACCGCGGCGATGTTACTAGCCACTAGAGAAGCCATACGTGCAGCCGAATCACAAGAGTATTCTGCATAGCGAACCAAGGAGTCGAGATATTCGGATTGGTGAACAGCACCGGCTCGGCATCGCAATAACCGATCCAGTCCAGTCTGCGTGCGCGCACGGGGCCTCATAGCAACCTCCACCGGAAAGAATGGAGGGGGACGAGCATCAGCGGTATTAGGGCAGTAGCTTCTTGGTGCCCGACGCAGACAAAGGAACCAAGGGAAAGAAGACGGCTCGGCTGCGTCTACTAGCTCGAGGGGATGATGTGCGGCTGACTGTCAACTTGGGGACAAACCAACAACCTGGTTGACTGGAAAGCAGACAGGTCTTATAACCTCGCAACCTCGGCGTAGGAGGAGAGCTTGAGCCATGCCGCGGCCTTATTAAGCCGGCGACGGCGGTTGGCGCAGTGTTGGCGCATCTCGTTGGTTGATGTGTGTTTCACGGTCATGTGACCTATTAAAAAAGGAAAGTCGATGACACCAAAATGGCGCAATGGCGCCTAGCCTCCTGATGCCGCGGCCCACTACACCTATCCCTATATCCCATCGTAATACCCTTGACCTCATTCACGAGGCCTAGAACTCAGAGGTAGGCAACTGACAAAACGGGTTGACTGGACCATGCGCCATGAGTCAACATGCAAGAGAAGCAATAAATCGGCCTTTTGAAGTGGAAGTCGCGCATCCAGTTTCTGTCAAGACAAGCAACTTATCAAGACGAGTAGAAGACAAGCTAAGGTATGTACATGTATTAAGTTTAATGGGTAGTAAGTCCATACCAATATAAGCCAATATGCTTCTAGTAAAGTCCGGTTCCATACAATTCCGCCTGGCGGAATTGTATATCGACGGCCGATGAGTCTAGTGCCATCAGTGTAGGATCCGCGCGTGGCACCGCAATGGCGAAGGAAGGGTGTCGTTTCTGAAACAATCACACAGGGAGCCTCGTCGTGTCTACACTCTACGTATACACACTTGTATCCGAGGAAAACGAGGAAAATATCAGTATCAATGATTATCGGTGTGCTCCACACGAGTTGGGAGACGGTGGCCTCGATCCTCAATTTCAACAAAGCACGAGCCCACTGGCACATCACGGCAGCTATTACAGTATACTGCACACGCAATCGGTGAGATGGTGAGTTCTGTCTGTGCCCACGGCGTTAGACCCGCGGCCAAGTGGTGTTGTCGGGGCACACGCCTGTGCCCCGGGCCAGATGGCGAGTATACTTAGGGCAGGGGCTTCACCCCCCTCCAGGCCCTCCTTCAAGTCGCCCAATAACTTGACTCGAATCTTGGATCACGCAAGAATCGGCAAACAGTGTGTGTCAGTGGAGTCCAACTAGTATCATTGCCAGCATCCACCGGTGAGTACCCCGCTGTTGATGGTCTCCTACGTGCATTTATCAAAGACAGGGGCGTGGCCGCGGCGCAGGTGAGAAGTTATTGAGGTCTCCTTTTTGTGCTCCGCACGAGCGTGATTGCCTCGACGAGACTGGACCACCGCGCCCGGGAAGAGCATACTACATATTCACGCCGTGGAATGTATCGCGTGGAAAACTTGAAAGGCAAGAGGGTGGAGCTGACGTACTGTATTCATCCCGTGCCCATCATGGATTATACTCAATAGGGTACTACACCAAGCTATATCCGCGTATAGGCTGGAGATAGTCACCACGGGCGCTATTCCCCCACTTGGCAACTCGATTTGATGATAACATAGCCCAATCTAGTCGATGCGCACGGCATTTATGAGCGTGGCAAGATGTTACTAATATTAGGAGGAGGGGCCTCACATAACGATGTCTGAGTCTGAGAGCCTCGGAACCAGAGGACAAAGGACAAGGTTTGTAAACTGATGGGGAGATGGCTGCCGATTTGACCATGCGAAATCCCGACGTGATGAAAACGCATCTGAGCTAACTCAACCTGGAGTACACTGACAGAAGACGGGGTAATTGAATCTTAATTATATGGTCCCAGCTCGGCATCGAACGACATTCAGATTGGGCCCCATATTCGCCAAGAAGGAAAGAGTGCCAGGCCCATGCTCCAAGCTTGAGCTTGATGGCCCATCGACCCACGTGTCCCTTACTACTATAGTTCCAGAAGTGTACGTTTATTGAAGGAAGAAGTAAATTTCTGCGCGGATGTGACCGTACTCCACAATAGTCCCCGTCAGCGTTGGCAGACATCAGTGTCGCTATACGGTATTAAATTACACGTGTCCGCTTCCATAAGGAACGTGAATTCAAGTATGGGCGGTCGATGCCTTCCACAGCTACGAATTCGATGGGGCTTCACGTTGTCAAGAATGTGGCTGATGACTCGACGACCCGAGGACCGCATGTCAGAAAGGCGTGAGATGTGCTGAGTTCGGGCAGAAAACACCCTAGGTTTCTGTTGAAAAAGTATCCCAAGCGGAGAACAGTGGCCAAGACTCGGAGGACCCGCCCACGTCGGCTGAGATGTGCCAACACTAGTTCCGTCTGGATTGAGGTGCCACCCGACTCTGTAACCGACCTTTTCCTGCACATGTCGAACCTCAGTGAAGATTACCAAATCGTTGTAACTTACGTATGGTTGGCACGCGCCGAAGTCTCAGAATCATCGAGCACCTTCAACCACGTGACGTCCTCCGTGCGACTCCGCCATGCCTAACCCTCCTCTTGCCTTCGTCTTACACGCGTCGCCACCAAATCCGTTCTCACTCACCCTCGTTGCCGTTGCCATACGATTGACCCTTCCCCCTCACAGCTAAGTCTCCTCCTCTCGTCGCACCCCAATCCTTATGATCAAAGAGATGCGGATCGCCCAAGACATGTCGACTGACACCACAAACACGCGTCACTTCAAAAATCCCGTCGCTCCACGTCGCACACGTCGTACATGGCCCCTCGCAAGTCTGGATTGTCTCTGTTTGGAAGGGCTATTACCGTACATGAGGTTAATTGAATCTTTTCATACATTCCCTTATGTTTCTTTCGTCCTAGATCTGCTGTCTCCAGTCCACAGTTTCCTCTTTCACTCGGCCTTTTGGCATTGAACATTGCTGCACGTCCTTCACCCACATCATCTACATGCTCACACTTTCCTTTATCAACGTTGCCGCGCGGGTCTCTCTCCGGCAGGACCCCACTCACCTTCACTCCTATTTTCCCTCTCCCCCTCTACTCACCTTGTGCACAGTGCACTTGTCTATATAAACTCCCTCACCTGGCCTTGTAAAAGCAATTGAGCCCCATTTGATCAAAGTGGGGCTTGATTGCTTGCCATTTACAAGGCCAGGTGAGGGGGTTTATATGCAAGTATTCTACGTGCAAGTTGAGCAGAGGGGGAGGGCGGGGGGGAAGAGGGGAAGGAGAAGGCGAAGGTGGCCGCGCGGTGACAATGACAAGGGGATGGATGAAAAGGGCTTGATTGATCCTATGTACAGTAAGAGTCCTTCCCAACAGAGACATGGTCCAGACCTGCAGGGGGGCATGCTACATGGAATCAACAGGCTTTTCGAGGTGGTGTGTACTTGTGGCATTGGCCAACAAGGCTTGGGTGATTTGGCCATACGGATTGGGCGCGACAAGAAGTGAAACTTGGTTGCAAGGAAAACAAGGTTCGGTCGTAAGGCAACGAGGGCGGCTGAAGACAGCTTAGAGGCGAGACATGCAAGCCGAGGAGTGGGAAGGGCTACGCGTGGCGGGCAAAGCGGACGCATGGAGGCGTCACTTGGTCGGGCAGTACTCGTTTCCGAGGTTACAGTGTGTTACAGTCGTGCCACAACGAACTACGCAATATGCGACGGCGACGGAAGATATTCGACTGTATAGAATATCCTAAAAATAATAAGTCGTTGATCCCCCAAAGGTAATCTGTGTACGCCGACATATGTGTGACGTCATACTACACCTCGTCTTACTTACCCTCACCCTACACCACCCCTTGGAGGGTTACCGGTTACCACTTGGACTTTTCCCAGCATCAGTGTCAACAATCACAAGCGGAAATTTATGGAGAATCCAGAAGCAGACATCGATAAAGTCGTGCAACTGCTCACAGATCCGGCTTCTCCCGACATTCAGGAGGCTGCCGTTCGAAAGTGAGTGCGTTGCCAGTGACCCCTATACAATTCCCCAAACGGCCCCTTAATATTATGGGATGGCAGGTATTTCACCAAAGATGCTGGTTTTCGCCATCCAATGTGTAGTGTGGAACCCGCGGCCAACTCGCGCGAGGGAATACTTGGGCTTTATCAGTGCGTCCCTATAATCGTCCGCCGAGTCCTGACTAAGCGGTACGAAGATGGTATCGTATCATGGCAAAGCAAGTTGAACTCTCTGTCGATAAGATCAGCACGTCAACTTCACCCCCACCATCGCGCCGAAGCTAACAGGCGCATACAGCATATGATGCCCAAACATCAACCCTTTTTCTTGATATATCAGAGAGATTTCACCCGAAATACTCACCGTTCCGACCTGTGCGCGTTCGGTATA
>Ga0307510_10001461_pt1 | contig 26040 bp, 8 predicted proteins | sample 12_EM_MG_FD_207224 | JGI IMG/M metagenome (GOLD analysis project Ga0307510, IMG submission 207224) | Populus trichocarpa ectomycorrhiza microbial communities from riparian zone in the Pacific Northwest, United States - 12_EM | ecosystem: Host-associated > Plants > Roots > Unclassified | place... | reverse complement strand
CCTTGAATCAAAAGCTTGACTCTTTGGATCACAGAAAAGAGCTCGGTGAGACACAGGATGGAAGATGGAGGAAGTGGACTATTTGTTTCTCGTATATCTTCAAACAAAGAAGAAAGAAGTTTGATCCTCCTTATCATGGTTGAAATGTTCCTAAATTGTACGAAAGGAAGCTTTTCCACTGAAGCAACTTCATTGGATATATGAATCAATGATTCCACCAGAGACCCAGTTGGCAAAAAAACTGAGGAGATCATGATAGGAGGGAGGGCTGCATTCATGACCTCTTACCCTATATGAGTTAGTTTCTGGTCATTGTTATTATCCGGTCCAAGTTCTTAGTTAAGATTTAGATCACTTGGAAAAATTGTCTTGTTTCTGATTTCTAGTTATTAAATCTGTCTTTCACAAAGAAAATATTTGATTATTTGATGCATTTTTGACCGTTTCTTCTTGGACAATCAACATAAGAGACAAGAGGAAGTGTTGGGGAAGAGAAATGAGGACTCGCTGGGCTGCTGCCACTTGGAAGAAGCACCGGCTTCAGCGGGTTAGTTGATACTCCCCGCCATTTTTACATATATATTCAAAATGAGTGTTGAGTTGAACAAGCCTTGCTATTTGCTTGCAAATATGTGCGTCCAAAGTCTTATAAGGTAGCTCTGAGGCTTCGGGTAATACACACGACTTAAATACGGATTTTTTTAGGACTGCAAGTTGATCTTTTGTGACTTGTACAGTAGTGCTCTGCCACGGCATGGATTTTATTATTATCATTTTATTTCGTTCTTTATTACCTTGATATGTTCTTCAGAAATTTAAAAAAAAAATGTAGAAAACATGAATATTTATGTGCTCCTTAATTCGAACCCGAGCTTGTGAATTGGATTGTGGGAGTGACGACTCTAAAGTTTTTAATTTAATTCAGTATTTCTTTCTCATATCTAATCTTTTTTTAATCTTTTAACTAGTCTACTGGAAATCTAAAATTTGATACAAGTCAAAATGCACGGCGATAGCATGTGAGACAATAGACGCATCCCCACTGTACAGCTAATTAAAATTATATTTCTTATAGTTATTTTTTAAAGTATTTTTATTAAAAAAAATAAATTAAAATAATATTTTTTATTTATTTTTTAAAATTTATTTTTAATATCACACATAAAAAAAACTTAATCTAAAACAAATTAAAAAATAAAATAAAAATTATTTCTTAAAAAACACTTCCCAAATGTCCATGGCAAATACTTCTTGATATTTAACAAATGTATAATCACAAGAATGCTTCAAAAATTAACGGCGGATGCTTGCATTGACCATATCAATGTGCTTCAGAGATTATGTCTATCTTACCCCCACAAAAAAAAAAAATTAATCCAGGCGTGATATAAAAAATAAAAAATCTGGTGAGTGCCAGTTCGTCAAAGAGGGGGAAGTACCTAGGCATCCCATTAGAGACAAAAAAAAAAAACAATGGGCTGAGAAAAGAAAACAAGTGGGCTTTTGCTTCATCGCAACACCTATTAAATGAGAGCTTTAAGCCCTCTCAGCCCGCGTTGACTGGATTGGGTCGGCCCTGGTGAGTAGCTCGTCTTGTTCATGTGTAGCTGAATAACATTTTAGATAGAAGATACCCTTAAAGTGAGGCGGTAGCTAGTAAGTAGGTTTCTTTTCCATATTATTATCATACATGCAATATTAAGAGGAGGCGTCAAGAAATACATACATGCATACATACATGCATACAGTACCACAAAAGAGAATCCAGATAAAAGAGAACCAAAATATTTGAATGCCTGAACTTAATTGTCTGAAAAAATTGCGCCATACTCAGACTTCCTTGTGTTTAGTTTATGCCAAAAGGGTCGGCGAAATAGAACCGGGCCCTAACTTGACCGACCAACATGGCATTTCAGGGCCATTGCAGGACTCTTTTGTCTCAGAAGCGCCCACTTCGTGGCAATTAATGAGGGCTAGGTTGTGCTACTTGCTTGCCGTCAATGTTAAATGCTACTTTCCGGTCGCTTGAATGATCATCGCCATAGATCTGAGACAACCACTGGATCAGTTCGCCGGGGTCCATAACTTGCAATTTTGTAGAGTCATGTTAAAGATGCCACATCAACAGGATTCAAGCCCATGTCAAACCCATTTAACTTCATCACCTTCGTTTCAAGCCCATTTTTTTATCACCTTTCCCCCTCTTCCAAGTGTCCCTAGAAGTCAACCGTATAAGTAACCATGATTTAAAGAGCTAGACTTTATCTTGTCCAGACCAGTAAAGGGAATTCAAAAAAAAAAAAAATTTGTTGAAAAAAATGACTCAGATCTTAATTGTCTTTTAAAAGTTGGAGCACCTGTCACTTTCCCCCCCTGGTTTGGGTGGTGAACACTACCACTTAGCTACTAGTTTCGGTGGTCCTACAGGTCCTAATTTTAACAACGAGCAAGTGCTTTATTAGAGTGCAGTTTTTGGGGTTTGGGGAAGAGGGTGATGATAATTTTGCAATATCATCCACACGACACAGGAAAAAAAAAAAAAAAGGACCTCAGCTATCTATCTATGATCAAGACTTGTATTTGGGCCGACCCAATATCCCTCTCCATCAAACTTTCTCTCTGGCACGTGCAAGCCACTATCCGTTGATTTCGAGGGCCATCGATTATTCTGGCAGTGAAAAGAATCAAATGGGTGGCGCGTGAAACACGATGCTAGACACGCCTTTCTTTTTGGGGGGTTTTGTTTTTTGGAAAACGACGGGCATTAAACAGGTGGACCTCTCGAAGGAGCATGGAGGCAATTATCATATGTCCTTTTTTAACTCGCTACCACAAAATGTTTGAAGAGACACTTTTGTATCTCATCCCTTGGATTGATAGATAAAGATGGATACAATATTTTTAAATTTAGTATTGTTATTTTTTAAAAGTATTTTTTTATGTTTAGATATGTATTAAAATAATTTATTTTATTTTTTTAAATTTATTTTTAATATCAATATATCAAAACAATATAAAAATATAAATAATAAATAATTTTAAATAAAATAAAATAAATTTTAATAAATCTCTAATTGAGCCGCACTATAGGTAAACAGAAAAACCAAAACTCGTCAAATTTTATAAACTTTTTGTTCGTGTAAGATTTTAAGTCCATGATTCAATTACTTTTCAATATTTTTTTTTATTTTTAGTTTAACGTGGGTGTTCAGGCCAGTTTGCGCGCACCTCGACTAATCTCACGGACCCTAAAGTTAACGACCATGTAAGCCTCCAGTGACCATCATATAAGCAATTACAGGGCTCGAACCTGAAACCACAGAAGGAGCAAATCTTTTGATCCCAAGCTCTTATCACTGTGCACCTTTATATTTAATGCATGCTAAAGTGCACCTCTAGATATGAGATGTAAGATTGTAAAAAAATACCAGGTTTTAAAGGAAATTAAAGCACTTCTCATCTACTGTTGTCATGAATTAGATGTTACTAGTTTAATTCCCCGCTTTGCTTCGTGGGTAGAGTGTTTTTTATCAATTAAAAAAAAACAACATAAATGCTGTTAATTTTTTTCTTGTAAAAAAAAATTATAACTATAAATTAAAAGGTTAATACATCATTTATCATCCCAAATTTTAGGCACCTAGGAGCGTCAAAAAAAAATTGGATCGGTTTAAAATTATATTTTAACACCAAACATCTAAAAAACATCAAGGTAACCTAATAAACTAATATCCCAATTTAAAACATACCTAAGTCAATATAAAAATACAAAATCAAACTAAAAAGATTATCTCACAAGCCCAGTCTATTTTTTTCAAGTAAAAAGAAGATCAAGAACCATGACTATCAAACTTTTCTCATCAAATAGAACTATTTAATACTAAGCTTGACCATTTTGGTTGTCATAATCATGGTAGTTGACAATTTTCTCTAGTTTAAATTGTTTTTTATAAAGGTGTTCATAGATATGTTTGATTGAGTATGGATCCATAATTTTATTCAATCCAAATTTTGATATTTTACAATTTGTATGATCAATTTTTTTTTTACATGAGCATCTTTAATATATCGGGTTGGGCTAAGTTTTTTTTATGAATATTATAATTATTCACAAGTTGAGCTTATATTGCTAATTATCATAAGTCCACATTTAGAGGCAAACCTACAAAATGGATTGTAGGTAACACGACACCCCTAGTGTTGGGTCTATTTTTCATATCTTGCATCATCATTAAATTTTAATTACCTCCCTCTCCCCTCCAGCAAATAGATAGGTCTTTTTTTGTTACGTCAAATAAATCTAATAGGAAATCTACTAACAAGAACATTAGAGTTAAAAAATTTCTTTTTTAAAAAATAAAAATCAATAATAAATCCATGTCAGTATCAATGTATAAAGACAAAGGGAGTATATAATATACAGTTTGGGATAAGTGAGTTATAGATGGGAAAAAAAAATTTAACACCCTAGCTCTCTAGCTTTTTTCTCTCTCCTCTTTCAATTGAAAAACTTAAAAATAAACAAAATGAGATTGGGATCAAGATAAGAATTATTGCAAATTTGGGACCAGTCATATTTTTTTTTATGTTTTGAAATTGAGTATTTTGTATTTTAATTTGGTATTTTTACCATATTTGCAGAAATAATTTCATCTAGTTAGGTCATAAAAGAATTCAATTAAAATAAAAAAGGGTCATATGCTTCACTATTCACCATTTGAAAACCCAACTCTTTCAGTATTTTGTATAACAATTAGTTTAATTAGTAAAAACTAGTATAAATGGTCGCACTACATTGTGGCTTGAATCAAAACTTTTTTGAACTCAAAAAAATACCCAAGCCACAATAAATTATTCGCATTATTATTAAATTGGGCTTAATGGGACAACTTTAAAACTCTATGACTCGACTTTTTATCTGATTCGGGTTTATCTGATTCGGGTTTAAAATTAAACAATATGAGAGTTATCATAATGTGATCCAGTTTACTTGGGGAGTCCTATGGCAACCGAGACGACCAATAAAAAATATAGTTTGACTTAAAAAATTTTTAAATATCTTTTTTTTTTAATATCGAGACATTAACATATTTGATCGATATGAGCTTTGTAGCTTAACTAGTCAAATTCATGATCCAATTAATGAACTCTAAAAAATTTATTTTTTAAAACTATCGTTTACTTAATTATATAGTAATAATAATAAATACTTGCAAAATCGAGCACAAACTAGATGTCAATACATATATTTGAGACCACGCTACCTACTTAAAAAGTAAACTAAAATTTTTTTTGAAAATAAATTCAAAATCAAACAAGTATTAAATGATAAAACTAAAAAATTAAATGAAAAAAAAAATAAAAATATATATAAAAAAAAACTCATTTCCTCCGCTGTTCATCTCAATAGTTAAGGTCCGTAAAAGAATACAATTTATTTAGTTGTTTTGGGTAATTTCTTAAATTTAAATTCTATTTTCAATTATTTAGATAGAGAAATTTTTATTTATTATTTATGGCAACATTTATTGAATTTTGGTCACCAAAAATAGATAAAAGATATAAAAAAAATCAACACTTCCCTGTACGAGAAGATTTATCGAAGAGTAAATTTATCCACTAAATTGGCTAGTATCTAAAATATAGTGTTTACCGTATAAAGTAAAAACAAGGATTAAAAATAAATTTCGTGTGTTTTAACAATAAAATAGAAAACAGATAACAATGTAATCAATTGACCGGCGTAAACAAGCAAATAATCCTTAATTTGCTCCTGAATTTAGTGTGTGTTTGGAAGTGGTGCAAATACCTTTTCATGATATTTTAAATTATTTTTTGTTTTAGATTATGTTTTTTAGATTATTTTTTTATGTAATGGAATTAAAAATAAAATCTAAAAAATAAAAAAAAATATTATTTTAAATAAAAAAACTTTAAAAAATAACATTTCGCCATTAAGCATGCCTAATTTAAGAACGTGGAAAGTGACAACATCCGGGCAGGGTTTGAGCACCGCAGCCAGTTCTATTTTAAGCATTTTTATTAATGTCTAATCAATTACCAGATAAAAGAAAGAATCTTATTTTATAAATCACTAGAAAGTAAATTCTCGCAATGCCCAGACTAGGAAAAAGGCTTGGTTATTTCGTATAGATTCAGGCACCAAGGGAGTGCATAGCACCGTGTTCTTAAATATTTTTAATTTTATTTTTATTTAAAATAATTTTTTTAATTTTTTTAGATCGTTTTAATATGTTGATATCAAAAATAATTTTTTTTTATTTTGATGCATTTCTAAGCGAAAAACATTTTGAACCGCTACCGCTATCACAGTCCCAAACATGGAAACAAATTCTGAATTTAAAATTTTATCGTAATCTTTTTCCCTTTTCGTGAGAGCATGGATAGCCATCTTAATTTTTATTGAACATGTTAAAAGGAAAAAGCCCTGTATCGAGGAACAACCCAGTATGGTCTATGGCTCTGTCTCTCTGTAGTGATATTTTTTCTTGGCTACCCCCACTCCACCAATTCATGTAGTTTATTTGTTTTTGTGCTTAAAATAATTTTGAATTATTTTTATTTAATGATATTAAAAATAAATTTAAAAAAATATAAAAATATATTATTTTAATATATATATATATATATTTTTTTTTTAAAAAAAATAAATAAATAATTCTTATCGCAATCTTAAACAACAGGACTTCTCACCCTCGGGGTTTCCATCTTGTGGACAGGGCCAATTTTCCTGAGGGTGTCTACTTTTTCTTGTGAAGTTTCTTTTCTTCAATCATATTCAATGAAATATCCCATCCTTGTTGATGAACCGTCATGTCCCGTCATAAATTACCACTAGATATAATGTTGTCCCCAAGTTCTATTATTTAGACCATTCTTGCAGGAATTCTTTTTTAGCTTTCCACACTTCTCATCTTGCATAACTGTAAAATTTGACATTGTCAATTTGTATGGCTGGCTCCAGTTTAATTAATCAGTTTTTAGATTTATGATTTATTTGATTATTAATTTTAAAATTTTAAAAAATAAATTGAGATGTATATAAACTATCTGGATATATATAATTAAAAAAAATAAAAATGACATAGTCATTTATTACTGCTGGTTGTTTGGCCCATGCAAGTCCTGTACTAGAACATGTGACCTAGCACGACAATTGTACTGATAGGCTAAAAACAGCCTACATCTACAAAATACCTAAAACACTGTTACTTTAACCTATTTACAAGCCTATTTATACAAGGTAGACAGGAGGAAGTAAAGGACATTATAGAAGTAGATGTTATATCAAGTATGAGGAACCACGAGCCTCGTGCAAGCTCTTCATGTGCAGCTTGTAAGTTTCTGAAAAGAAGATGCACTCCTAATTGCATATTTGCTCCATATTTTCGCTCAGATGAGCCTAAGAAGTTTGCCAAAGTACACAAGGTTTTTGGTGCAAGCAATGTGAGCAAGATCTTGATTGAAGTGCCTGAAGAGCAACGTGAAGACACGGTGAATTCTCTTGCTTATGAAGCTGAGGCAAGGCTCAGAGATCCTGTCTATGGTTGCATTGGTGCTATAGCTTTGTTGCAAAGAAAGATGGTTGAGCTGCAGGTTGATCTTGCCATTGCTAGAGCTCGTCTAGCTCGCTACGCTGCCAATTCTCCTCCTCTCTTGAATGATCATGGTAGCATGATACCAACTTTCGCTGAATTTCCTGCTTGTGGTGGATTGGTTGACAGTTTTAGCCAGAATTCATCCGATACCATGAATGATTTCAGCCAATTCCCATATATATTTTAATGGATTTTTCTGTTTTTCTCTCTCCTATTGCTCATGTAATGTAAATTTGAAGAATCTTCCTTTCAAGTTATGTTCCCAATCAAGAATTAAGATTTCTCTGAATTCTTGAAACCGTGGATGGTAATTGAACTGAATCCTGGTAGTACTATTAAAGTCCAATCTATAGTTCAGTATGAACCAAGTGTCCGTACATTTATGTACTGCGTAATTAGTTTCTGCAGATTACAGATTAATTTCAGAGACACCCAACCAAATTGAATCATCAATAACATTCCCATACGCCTTGGTTGTCCTGCTGTTATTGCGTCGCCATAAGATCAGATAGAAGGGATTGTTGAGCAGTCCTTGGCATATGAACTGGCTGGGTAGCAGGGATTATTGAGAAGTTCTTGTATATTGAGTTGATAAGTGGTTCGGAAAAGTGACCATAATTTCCATCTAGAGCCAACAGTGTTGCGCATTAAAACATCAAAACTGCCATCATGGAAACGTCCTGTATTCAGCAAGACATAGCATTGGCTAATGATGCAACCAGCCCCACAAAATGCCCATTCACTTTAGTCGGTGCAGTGCGAATCCAAAGATTAACGTGGAGGCTTTGAAGGCAAGTGAGTTCATATACACTAACAGCACTTCCCACAAGTCAGAATTGGAAGTATCCCAGTCAGCTTCCGAAAGCCAAAAGTAAATAGCTCCATAGAACAATTTGATCATGCAAGTGAGCATATAGATTAACAACTTGTTTGCATACAACCGATTCACATAGGCCACAGCCAAAACCTCCACAGAAATTTATTTCCCACATCATTCCGAAAAATCTAACCAAGTTTGATAATAGTGAGTGATGAACAGGAAAAAGGTTATCTTTCATTGCCACTTTTATCCTCGGTTGTCCCATGAACATCATTCGAAGGAGAAACATGTTAAATCAGCACTGAGTAGCGTGTATCGAGATACAAGCTGATCACATATTTATCACTTGAATGAAAAATAACACGCCTAAGAATGTAAGGAGCTGACACAGGTTACAGCTTTTGGAAGATTAGAAAGTACAGAAAATCTTTAGCATAACAACCAATGATGCATGCAGAATAACGCTACAGCCAAGAATATGACTGGTAGGTCATAATCATTCCTTAAAAGCTTCATCTGTTGAAGATGTGACAGCCTCAGGATAACTAGGCAGAGGACTTCCACTCTTAAGCTGGAGATGAAAAGAGGGTTTCATGGAGATATACACACTGGAGCTCCCCTTTGAAAAAATAGGTCTCTGAGCAATTTCAACTACAACTTCCCTGTTCAAAGGGTCCAGAAACCACCAAAAGTTTATCAGATCACAACTGGAATACGATTTCAAGTTTAGCAGCAACGTAGGCACGGTTTGGTGATATCAGGTCACGATTGCAAATCCAGACATGAAAATATACAGAAGAAATAATGTTTGTGATGCATGTGTGCATGCCCAAGCACATGCATATGTCTGAGTGTCACTGTGAGTGCATACGCATAGACGAACATCTCGGGTAGAGAGACAGACAGACAGATCAAATGCCAAACAGAACCCATCTAACTACTGTGCTGTGCCAAATCAAATATGATAAAAAAAAACTAATGTCTTTGCTCTATTTAATCAAATCTGATAAAGTTGTAGATCAATAAATACTCGTGTGTATGCATGAACAGAGCACTTCAAATTCGTAGTTGGAGATCAAATGCTTGATGTACCCCGAGTTGGACTTCCTTCAGTTACACAACATGAATCCACAGATAGCCAAGAGTTGAGCAACAATTTCTGATTCTAATTAAGAAAAGAGAACATTGTAATTGCGGAAAGAGGTGAGGGGGAATTCAAGATTTGCATAGAAGGTTACAAATATGAAACATTGCCCTTTACCATCACCAGCATGGAAGCCAAACACGACAGTCAAATTTGAGTATGCCAAACTCTTCAACAACTTCAAACGATATTAGCAGCTCATCACACAACCCTGTAGAGGTTTTGGTTTCACCAAAACAAGGAACCGTAAGGAAGTTTCTTGGGGTCCTGTCACTCAATGATCGTGCCATGATATTGTTAATCAAGTTCATAAGAGACTAAGCAGGTGGAAGACCAGCCAATTGTCGATGGCTTGAAAATAATTCCTATGTTACATTACACAACAAGCAGTAGGTGTGAGTAAAAAACCTAAAAAACCAATTAAATCGAGAAAACAAAAAAAAATAACCGAAAAAACCGAATTGAGAAAAAAATCGAATTAACTGATTAAAAAACTAAAAAAGAACTCTGGTTCGGTTTCGGTTTCAAATGTCTAAAACCGATTGAACCGGACTAAACCGGTTCAACCAACACTTAAAAAAATGAGTATAAATACTCACTTTTCTTCCCAACCTTACCTAAACCAAAGCAGCCCTCCCCCACCCCCCAACTTTCTATCTGCCTCTCATTTCTCCCAAGAGCCAACTCTAAATCAAACCCAAAAGTAGTTCTCAACATCTGAATATAATCACATATTTCAGGTTCGTGAAGAGATGAAATGGAATGGTGGATGAAGTTATTGGTTGTTGGCAGACATGCTAAGTGGAAGGTTCCATCCAAATATAGTCGGCTATAAAATTGTTTTTAGATTATACAAAGCACATAGAATTGATGATGCTATGGAAGTGCTAGCAGCAATGATTGAAAATGGTTGCTAGCCAAATGAAAATACTTACACTCTGTTTCTCGAAGGTATTAGTATTTCTGGATCAAAAGCTTAAGCAATGGAGTTGGCTAATTCTCTTTAAAATATGAATGTTATTTCTGAAGATTCATTCAAATGTTTGAACAAGACCTTTTCTTTGCTTGATGTTTACAACAGCTTTATTTATTCAGATGCTAATAACTAGTTTATATTATTCTTGGATATCTAATGAGTCAATTTTTTGGTTTTGTTGGTTTTTTAACAACATAAACCGAACCAAACTGAACCGAAATTAATCAATTTAAATCGGTTTTGGTTTTAAATTAAAAAAATATTGGTTTGGTTATTTTTTTCCAGTGTAAACGGAATCGAACTTAAAATGCTCACCCCTAATAATTAGGGCTTGAAAATAAAAAGTCCTTCCATCTTTTTTTCTTTTTTTTATTCTCTTAATATATTAGTATTCTAAATAGTATTATATTAATTTACAATTTAATTACTATTATATTGATAATATACTATTCTATTAATTATTGGTATTTGAATTTAAATATTATATTTTTAAATTTTTTTATTTTTTTAACTTTAAATTATTATTTTTTAATATTATTTTGATAGTTTTAATGTGGTGATGTAAAAAATAATAAAAAATATTATTTTATGTAATTTCAAGCAAATTTTTTTTTTAAAAAATAATATTTACTATATTTTTAAACAGGCTCTAGATTTCGAAGCAAGTGTCCATTTTGAGTAACATGAGAGCATTTCTGGCAACAAAGATCCCACCCAGGCAGATTCCGCAACAGGACAGCTTAAGGACTAATGGAAGGCCAATTTTACAGATTGCTCATTCAACCCAACGGGACTTCATGCTATGTTAAAGCCCCACTGTGAGGTACAGCCAAGTCACTTCCGAGCAGTTGCCTGCAGAAATCAGGCAAAGCGTAAGCCCTAAGCTGGGCCCTAACCTAATTAAGTTTGACCACCCTAAACACACATTAGCAGAAACTCCTCTCTATCCCTAATTGTAGGGGAAAATCCACGAATCATAAATATCAGTGTGAACCACAAATTTGTCAAAATAGTTTAACTGAAGAGAATCAGTCCTGAATATCCACATCTCCTGCCTTCCTCGGCATACAACGGGCAGAACTAGAAAGTTAGACATGGAAGTTATTTCTAACACCCAAATAACTCTTAGTTTCCTAATTCACTTCACCTAAAGTGTACAACCATCAACAATTCATTAAGTAATCATTTTGCACGCGCCCCCCCCTACTAATACGTTCAAATGGAACCTATCCAGTTTTTACACTGTAATGGTTGGCCATAAATGCAGAGGTGCGGGACGCTCCTACATAATACAAAATCTTATAAACAAGAACTGGTAAAGTACTTTGGACACAACCCCACAAGCGGAAATGATACACGAGTCCTCTAACATAGCTCCAAAACGTTCAAATGAAACAATTTATACCATGGAAAAAAAATCAAAGAAATAACATAAGCTATCAATCAAGAAACCAACCAGTATTAAACTGACAATTGCAGCAACCCAAGACGAGAAAACTCAATATCACAAGAAAAGAAAAGCAAATTCCAAGATTTCATTGAACAAACCTGAACTCGATGTGAATTTATCGCGTTTGAAAGACTTCTTTGTGTGATCTAGCTGAGCATCAACAAACATATTCAGTCTTTCAAACTCAACTTCTTTAGTAAACTCCATCCTCTGTTTCTCCAACTCTATCATTTGCCGTTGTCTCGAACTCTCAATTCTCTCGGGTATCTCTCCAAACTTCAATATCGCTCTCGCTAATTCCCTACACGCAGCCCCATCAGATAAACCTACATCCTCCATTCTATGCCGTTTCTTCTTCAATCTCTCTTCAAACCACGCCATATCATCCTCGTCGTCATCGGAGGAGCTCTCACTATAACTTGCCAAACCTGAAAACATCCTTTTTTTAGGCTTTTTCTTTGACTTCACTGTGAAAGAGGTGGGTTTCTTGTCTGTGTTAGTAGTATTGCTGTTAGTGCCGATGAGAGAATCGAGACGGTTACAGAGCGGCCAACTTAACGGAGGGGGTTTGGATTTTTCTATCTTGTATTTTTTCTTCAACATAACGATACGGTTTTTACACTGGACGTCGGTCTTTTTAGGTTTGACGCCGTTTTGACGGTTGTTGACGGTGTCGGCGACTTCTTTCCAGTCTTTTTGACCGACGTTACCCCTGTTAGGATTTATGTAACGGTCACCCCAGGCTTCGATTAGTGTGTAAGGGCGCCATCGTTCTAACAGTCTTCGCGACAACCATGGTGGGGCCATGTGGTGGTGGCTGAGGGGCTATGGTGGCGAGTGGTTGTTCTGGGAGCTAAACTCCGGCGCCGGAGGGAGGAGGGAGTGTAGTACTAGAGGAGAAAAGAAGGAATTGTAGGATTGAAAGAAGAAGAGAGAGGGGACACGGGGGAGGGCGATGGCCGTGCATGGTGACCGGCGGTGACGTCAGCTCTCGTCATGGGGTTTTGGACGGGAATGTAAATTTTGTTTTTGAACAACAATAATTGGATTATTACTATTTCTTTTATTATTATTACATAAAGGCTTCTTAGGTTTTGCGTTGTCGAAACTTTGAAAGTTTTTATTTTTTTTCCGGCCCTCATTCGGCTTCCGTTCGAGCCTTTTCACTTTTGGGCTTCGATGATATAAGATGTTAAGAGTCTTGGCCTCTTGGGTAAGGTAGCAATTTTAGGTCTATGGCTGGGCCTTGAGAGGCGTTCTATCTTTTCAGGACTGTGATGACTGTTTCTACAGAGATACCAAAAAAATCTTGCTAGCAAAATACTTTTGTTGATACTAGTTTTTTTTTTACTTACTAAATAATATTTTTTTTATAATATATAATATATTATTTTGAATTATTTGTAAGTACATATTTTTATTATAATTACTGGTTTTTAAAATCTAGATGGTTTAATAAGTTGTAGTTAAATAAATTTATTGATTGTTAAAACATGTGTGTGTGTGTGATTTTTTATTGTGTTGAAATAAAAACTATAGACAAAAAATAGTTGGTAGGTAGTATAGATATGTGTTTTTTTTACATGCATGTATATAACCGCTTATAATTAAATCACTTGAAAATAACAATGACCGAAAAATTCACATCGATTTATTTACCTGCATAGTTAGAAATTATAAATATATTTTTTTGTATCATGCGTTTATATAAAATTTTCATATTTTTCCTGTAAAAATAAAAGAAATAAAAAAAATAGAGTTTCATTGTTTATTGTAAAGTTCTATTCATATTGTAAGAATATGTAAAGTGACTTTAGGTGAATGAATTTTTTTGTATATGGAATTACAATGAATCTTTTATTTAAAAAAATCATTTTTAATTACATGTAATATGAGTAGAACTTATAAAGAGTATGTGCATGAATAAGACTTTTATAAACCTTTTTATTTTAATAAACCTGTTTTATATATAAATTAACAGAACTTATCAAAAATCTTGGTGCATTTTTATTTTTTTTAATTTTTTAATAGCATTCGCTTTTTTAAGCATTTCTAGTGTTTTCACAGATAAAATAAAGTACTAATGATATACTATACAGGTGATGAGTGATTTAAAAAACTTTATTCTATGCTATTTTTTAGGTTCAAATATTTTTTTAAAAAATATATTTAAATTTTTTTTAATTAGAAGTGAGATTAAATTTATAATTATTATTGTAGATATGCTATTATGGTAATATTATATTAATCATATAACACTCAATAAAAATAAATAAAAAAAAAATCGTTTGGATTTGCTAGTTGTGACGGTCAAATTTTATCTATGAATTGAAATCATGCACGGGCAAATATTACACACATGATTGAGACGGGATGATCGCAGCAATGCTCAGCTCCTACTACTAGTACTAGTATTTCTCATAAACTATTCCCTGGGTACGTCCATACCAAGCACGAGGACTGTTGATAATATCATGCCAAGTTGCTCGGCAGGTCAGCTGTTTGTTCTTGAACAATCGAGCCCGTGAAACCTCAAGGAAAAAAAAAAACTCGGGCTGCCTGTCAAACCTGTATTCTAACTTTTAGGTCAATATCCTTTTATAGTGGCAGATTATTGTATTGCAAACCAAGGACAAATCCGAGTTGTGCAATAAAAACTAACAGCAGCACTAAGTAGCAGCCCTTGGATTTTAGGAAACAAGCTCAGGAAGACGTTTTCCGAGAAGAACGATTAATCCATCCTATCCTATATATATTATTTTCTTGTTTTTTCGAACAACTGATCATTACATGTGCTGTCTTCGCTTAGAGATGGTTAAGATGTTCTGTCCGGTAGAGAAACGAATCCAATGATCATGCATTTAAATCAGGCCTGAGAAAAAACCTTAACAAGATTCATGGATTCATCCATCATGCACACTGTCCTGAACTTCGAGCTTCAACGGGCCGGAAAATCTTCATTAAATAGTAAATTGATAATCTTCCCAAAATTTATGGTAATCATTAGCTAAGTAACAAGTCTTTTTATATTCATTGGCAAAAGAAAGAAACTCAACTTCCATCCTATAAAAAACATCATCACTAACGAATCACTTTACCGAGATATTTTTGACCAGCCATGCAGCAAGCTTGAAGAATCACATGTCTTATTATTCAACAAAGTCGATCAAACGCACCTTTTGTGAAGGAGATATAATCACTATATATTTGACTAGCATATGTATCATGTGATTTTAAATAGTTTTTTTAAATAGGCAGAGTCATGCATGTCCATGGAAACAGCCGTGGGGTATAAAAATTTGAAATTACATCCAAAAGAGACTACAGTTAATTCCAATACATAGAAACGTGCACTTCCATTAATTGTTAAGCTTTTCCAAATTATATTTATTATTATATCTATCTCTCCGACCTGTATATAATCCTGATCGTCTGATCAATTGGGTTAAAAATGTACACAAATTCGGTTTTCCTTTCTTCCACTCTGACATCCTGTTGTGTGTTCTGTTCCTGCTTTTATAGCAAAAAATTATAAATGGTAGGTTTTCTAGTGTAACGTGGATAAATTTAAGCCTCACCGTTGCCCTTTTTTAGAGTTCCAGAGAGAAATCTTATGGTATATGTATGTGTTGATATATTGCGAAGTATATTATTGTTTGCAGGTCTATTGTCTCGCAGGTTACAGAATTGGGGTTGAACAGCACGTATCATCCACCCATGGTTGCTTGATTTAAGCATAAAACTGTGAAATTTAAGCAATTGCCAGGCAATTTGAAATTCTGATATACCTCAGATCATATCTTCAATTTCAGATCCCAAAGAAGGCCCACGTACCCTTCTTCTAGTTAATTCAAACTCTATTGAAGCTAGCCATCAATTAGACTAATATTCTGTTTCAGCATCATACCCAACATTATCATTTAAATTATAGAATCTTTTTTAAGTACATCTTGTCTTATATCCTTTTGTGAAAAGACGCGATGGGTTTAATCACGAACCAGGCTGGAAAAAAGGAGACAAACAATGGTTGATCAGGATCAAGAAAAGAAGCATACGCATGCAGATCAGGCATATCCATAAAGAGAGAGAGAGAAAGAGAGATTAAGCCGTATATTTATTGCTCTTATCTAATCCAATGTGTTTGTTAAAACCTTTAAATAACTTTGGAGATATGCAACATCTTTGATCCCATAGGCTCTTGGTTTTGACCTTAGATAATATATACTACCCTAGCTACCCGTGGGGTATTTTTCTTTTTCTTTTTCTTTTTCCTTTGACGTTGCTATTATCACCCTCGCTCAATTCCTTGTATGCCAAATATTCTCCTGTTACCTCTCTATTGAAAATAAATTAGATTTTATTTTTAAAAAAACAAAAAAATTGGTCTATTAATTGAGAATCGATTGACTAGCTGGAATAAGTTGAACTGGTCAATCATTTCTAAACTGGTCAACTGGTTCAGTCGGTAAAATACAATTTATTCTGAAATAATCTTCGATTCAAGCATAAGTAACTTTTCAAAGTCACCACGAAGTTTTTGTAGATGTATCTTTCTCATATTGTCAGTTTCTTGGTTTGATTCTTGCAAAACTTCTCTTGCTCGCTTGATTGTGGTTGCATTGGGCACTATCTCAAAAGTGATATTATCCAAATATTGGTGGGTGATTTTTAGTGCTTGAAAATTTGAAAGAGACATGTATGGTAGAGAAGATCCTACACTCGCTGCCAAAAAATTCTATTATATGGTGGTCGCAATAAAGGAGTCACAAAATATGAATGTTCTTTCAATCCAAGGTTTCATGGGAAAATCACAAGCCCGTGAAGAAAGAGTCAATGAGATTCAAGAGGATGTGGCGAGGGAATAAACGACATGAACAAAGCAAATGAAGATGGGGAGGGGGGGAATTTAAAAGAAGAGGCTGTGACAGCATCAACAAGTCAACCGGTCGACCACATGAAGTAAATTGGTCGACCAATCCAAATTTGACAAATCAAAAGCTAAATGCCATAATTGTCAAAAGATAGTTCACTATGCTTGGGATTGTTGGAGTCCAATCAATAGGGTTGAGAAGAATGCAAATCTAGTGATAGAAGATGAGAAGGAAGTCACCCTATTTATAATGCATGATAAGAGAATGCAAGACAAAGAGAGCATGTGGTATCTAGACAATAGAGCCAGCAACTTATTATCATAATCAAAGTTTTTTGTTAGGGAAAATTTGAGGCACGGTTTCAAATTTTGACAACATGGATTTTTGTTGGTCACTCGAATTGGATGTCATCACCTTTCAACAATAGATTAAAGTACAAGCTTATATATCACTCATACTCGGAGCAATTTGCTAAATAAAAAGGGACTATATTTTTATAGAATGAATCTCCACCTGCATATTAGCCAATTCTCCCAACGAAATAAATAGACTTAACTTATAAAAAGGAAATAATTATATATACTCCATATCTGCCACAGTAATAAAGGGAACTTGAGGGTGCCCTATTTGGCGAGCACTAGGAGACTATCTGTATGGCTTATGCTTAAAAGAAAATCTATCGACTTATTTTCTTCACCAATGCTACAAATCTCCTAGACAATATGTCTTCCACAATCCAACATAAAAGAGTCAAAGTTGAAAAGTATATGGTTTGGAGAATCCACCAATAAGGTCTAGTTAGGTGTTTAGATTGACGTTTCTTAAAAGAATAACGACTACAAAAAAGTATCAACTGTAGCTTCCATAAGATAGTGTTGACGCATGGTTATTGGATTTGGGTCGTATTTCCTCGTCATGGTTGTTGAATTGGCGCTTCTTAAGAGAATAACTATGATTTTATAAACTTTTTTAGGTTTAAAACACGAAAATGACCCAAAATCTTAAAGGAGCCAAAACGATTTTATCATTTTGGCTGTTATCCAACTGTTTTATCAAATGTCTAGATGTTTCTCAAAACGGTCTTCTTGAGAATGTTATGATTTTAAATTGCAACATTGAATCAAATGTTGCGGTTCCAGAAACGCGACATTTCATTAATGTCGTGGTTGTGAACAGCGACATCAATTGTTGTGATTCTAAAACGCGACATGTATCAAATGTCGAGGTTTTGAACCGTGACATTATTGAAATATTATGTTTTTGAACCGCAATATCCTCAAATTGTGTTATTTCGCCAAAATATTTTCATCATTTGCTATTTCGGCATGTAATTATATTTTGAGAGCTAGTTGCCCAATTTATCCAAAGATTAACAAGCATCTAGATATATCGTTAAAGTGTTGGCTGGTATCATAGATTTTGCTTTTGTCTCACTATTTCCTATTGATTTTCTAGGTTTGGACAATTAAGTATTACTCTAAAAGGCGTGGGTTTTTCACTATGTAAGGCTTTATTGTCCATCCTCTAGTAGTACATTATTGTAGATGAGTTGTGCAAAGTTTTATATTTTTTCAATTTGGTCCTCAAACCTTTTTTTTGGCGATTTAGTCATCATTAAAGACCAATTAATTTTGATTTTTAATGAAAAGATGAGATTGAAATAAGAGGGATTAAAATGAAAAAGGTGACAAACATGGGTGACATGCCATAAGTTTTGCAAAAGATGAACTTTGATCCTTGAACATTAAAAATCATGTAAATTATACAATTTTTGTGCCTCAATATTTTTCCTATTCAATTTTGGTATAAAATTTTATTTTTGTTATTTTTTAGTTCCTAGTTGAGAGAGGAGAGAGAAAAGTCGCTAGATTCTAGTGTTAGAGAGAGAGAAGTGTCATTGATATCGATTTAGGCTACCAAAATGAACGATATTTATGTCAAATAGTTTCATTTGACGAGGGGAGTTCATATTAGGTGTTTTTTTACCTATAAAAATTGTGAAAAAATAGACCTGACCTCGGGTTGATTTTTGGATTCATGTTGATTTTGGTTTATGAGAGGTTTTTTTGAGGTCATAGATAGGTTTATCGCGGTTTATACTGTGTTTTGTAGGTTTTTTGGGTAAAAAATAGGTTAAAAATGGGTTTTGGTGTAAAAAACTTAAGTTTCAATTTTCCGACAGTAACCGAAATCCAGGCAAATCGGACGACGCATAGTCTGATTTTGTTTTTTAAAAAAAAAATTAAGATGGACTACATGTCATCCGTCCTAGTTGCAAACAAAAAAAATAAAGACCCATTCTCCTAACAAAATGGGCCAGGTTGAGTAGTGTTGGCTGTTTTTTTTTTCATTTTTTTAAATTAATGAATTTTTTATGGTTTTTTCTTTATTTTTTTAATATTTAAATTAGTATCTCTTCCCTCTTTCATTTTGTTTGGAGAGCCTATTTTAAATGAAGAATATTTTTTTAGTTGTACATTTAAATTTGAAGAGTTTTTCTTATTGATAATTTTTTATATATATTTTGTATGGATGAACTTTATTTTTTAAAAAAAAAAAAAATTATTTTCAGATAATTTTTCTAATATATGCAACTTTGCATGATGTTTTTTTTTTCATTTTATTTGTTACTATCAATATAATTTGTGTCTCTATTTTTTCTATCGTTTGTTTAAATAAAAAATTTATATTAATAAATAAATTTAGCAAGAATAACCAGGTAAATATTTTGTTTTTCGAGATTAAATATTTTGATTTATACATATTTCTTGATTTTTCAAGTATTATTTTTAGGTATCGTTAATTAATGATTTTTTATTTATTTATTCGCACATATAGTACTTGATTTATTTGATTATATATATGTATAAAAGTTTTTATTTGAAATTTGATTTTTTAAACTATAAAAATATATTGAAAAAACCTGTATATATATATTATTTTATAAAAAAAAAATTCAATCCACGGTAACATAACTAGTACAAATTAAACGATGGGACGTATTTAGATATTGTTCTTTAATTCGGAGAAGATAAAATCAGTGAAAGAAAATTTTCTATGGTTATCGGCATGTTCAAGTGCATTGCTTCCGAAATGCTTTAATCACCGTTAGAGAAATCGGGGTCCGCAGCGCCGACAGAGACCAATGTGCCTCGCATACATTGCTTCTCGATGCCCTCTCTCAGCTAGAGCCTTTATTTATTTATTTCCAGGAGCAGGTGCCATTGTATTTCTGGCTAGCTAGATAAGAGGTCCATTAATTGAATGATCTTGTAGCCGATCCCTATTGATTAATTAACAATAGGCTATGGTGTATGTATTCCGGGAGGAGTTAATTATTTGACTTTTGTGAGTAATTCAGGCAAAAAGACCTGGCTTATAATTAGCTTGTATATATACACGATCGATACTATTAATTACGTACGTATTAATCATTCCAAACCTTTCAATTAATCATTTCAATTATTAGGCTTGACAGTTGATGCAATCTTCTAATTCAAGTTATGTGATTTTCACAACTTGGAAAAATTTAATCATGATCATCATTCCGAATCCTAGCTATAATGATCACGGGAAACACGGATTAATACTTACACGCATGCATTCACACATGTTTGTCTTGTATGGAAAAGAAAGGAGAAGACTCTCTCGAATTTCTTCAATATTTTTTTGTTGATGGGAGTAATTAATGTGGTATACATTCACAGAAATATCTCAAATATTAATGTAGGTATAAGTGTGTTAAAAGTCTCGATGAAAAATACAATATTCCCTGTCATATATTCGTCCAATTTATCAACAAACCAATTCTTTCTACCAAATAAAAAAAAAAAGTAACCATTTATCGCCCTTGTATAACACCCCTAATACTGGGAGAATACCCATTCTTTAAAATCTCAGGATATCTTTGTGCATTCTATCACATAGGTTCCTTTGATTTATACTACCATCGTGATCACAATTTTTTTCCGGCGATGATCCATCGTGAATTACTATTTAAAACATATTAAAAATGTTTCTGAGATTGTGGTAGCGGTGGTGATTCAAAGTGTTTTTCACCTGAAAATGTATCAAAATAAAAAAAAATTATTTTTTAAAATTTATTTTTGATATCAGAATATCAAATCGATTTGAAAACATAAAATAATTATTTTAAACAAAAAAAATTAAAAATTAAAAAGAATATAATTTACACAACTTTCCAAATAAAAAGCTAAAAGGTAGGTAATCGACATGGAGGGGCAAATAAATACCTATCCAAGCGAGGTCCAAAATCAAAGCTGTGCGTCTTTATAAAACACCGTTCCAAATCTATGGTTAATGGGTCCAACGATGTCCCAACAAAGAAACCAAAGATATTCTTGAATTCACTAGAGCCCACCCCCAAAAGCTTGTCATCATCCAGATGCGCACAACTACAAGCAAACACAAGTAACATGGTACATTAATCTTTCGTTATAAACATTATCAACTAGATAAAATATATAAAAAAGATTGTGTATGTAACAGTTAGAATATCCTAATTAGAATAAATTAAATAAGTATTTTCTATTCTAATTCGATTTGATTTGATATAATCAGAAGAAATTTAAGATTTTAAATAAATATATATAAATATAAAAGATTGTGTAATGTAACAGTTAGAATATCAACAAGGTAAAAAAGAGATATTAGAAAGAGAGGTAGCTATCAATTCCGCCGAACAGACAGAAAGGAAAGACAAGCTCTTAATTTGTTTTGATATAATTTTTTTCCATAAAGTTATGCCCGGGGAATCTTGGCACAAATCTTTCACAGTTAGACATGGAAAAGATAGATAGACATGGGGGCAATAATATTATTATCAATGATAACAACAACAACAACAAGCAGCAATAATTAAGAGGTAGGCACTAGGCACCAAATTTGTTTCCCTTATATAGGACCCAGAACACCCCTTCTCATATTGCAAGCTGTAACAACCAGAAACCAAAAACAAAATACCTCAAAATATGGCAAACTCTGTGCATGTCAAAGAAGCTGTAGTGATCAAACCATCAGAGCCAACCCCGAGTCGTGTTCTATCTCTTTCAGCCCTTGATTCTCAGCTTTTTTTACGTTTCACTGTGGAGTACCTCTTTGTTTTCAAGGCTCGTCCTGGTTTAGACCAGAGTGTGATCACAGACCGTGTCAAGGCTGCATTAGCTAAGATTTTGGTGCCTTATTATCCACTCGCAGGACGTGTCAGGGCCAAGCCCGATGGTTCAAGCCTGGAGGTTGTGTGTCGATCCCAGGGCGCGGTGTTTATGGAGGCTGTCTCCGATCTCACGATCAACGACTTCGATAGGGCCCCACGGTACGTGACACAATGGAGGAAGCTCTTGTCTCTCAACGTGTCAGATGTTCTTAAAGGGGCCCCAACTCTCGTTATCCAGCTGACGTGGCTCAAAGATGGAGATGCCACGTTAGGTGTTGGCTTTAACCATTGTGTCTGTGATGGAATTGGCAGTGCTGAGTTTCTTAACTCGTTCGCTGAGTTAGCTGTGAGTCAAAGCCGAGTTGCTGATTTGAAGCCCCAGCCCGTTTGGGATCGCTACCTTTTTGATCCCATAAAGGCTTCTCATTGTTACTCGGCGAGTCTTATCGAGTTCAACCGAGTTCCCGACCTCTGTGGTTTTACAAGTCGCTTCTCTAATGAAAAGCTCGTCCCCACTTCAATAATATTCGATAAGAGGTGGCTAAACGAGTTAAAGAAACTCGCTTTGTCAACGAGTGGACCTTTCGAGTTAGCATACACGTCTTACGAGGTACAATCAGCTCATGTATGGAGGAGCTGGGCCAGAGCTCTAAACTTTCCATCAAACCAAATCTTGAAGCTTCTTTTTAGTATAAATGTCAGAAACCGAGTGAAACCTAGCGTGCCCAGTGGATACTACGGCAACGCGTTTGTTCTGGGCTGTGCGCAAACAAGTGTTAAGGATTTGGCAGAGAAGGGTTTAGGCTACGCAGCAATGTTGATAAAAAGAGCTAAAGAGAGAGTGGATAACGAGTACGTAAGATCAGTGATTGAATTAGTGAGTCAAGCAAGAGCGTGTCCTGACTCAGTAGGTGTGTTGATCATGTCGCAATGGTCAAGGCTAGGGTTAGAGAGGGTTGACTTTGGAATGGGGAAGCCAGTTCATGTGGGTCCAATATGCAGTGATAGGTACTGTTTGATTCTACCTGTTCATAATCAACAGGATGCTGTTAAAGTTATGGTAGCTGTCCCTGCAAGTGGTGTTGACAAGTATGAGTTTTTGGTCAAGAGTCCATACTCTTGAGGACCATTAGAGTTTTGGCTCTTTCGTTGACTTGTATTGTTAGTTTTGACATTTTGCTTTTCTCTGAGCTGGTGATCGATTCCAATCGTGATCTAATGAGATTGGTACTTGTAGTATTAATTGTTAGCTTTTTAATCTTTTTGAGGAATGTGGTGGCCACGCCCGAGTTTTGTACTCCTTTTTAGCTTGTCAAAAGCACGAGGAATCCAATGAAACGACTCCTTTTAATCGTTACTACATTCGACCTCCCTTGTTCAGTTTGGACGGGATTTTGCTCATCGTTAGCTACAAATATATTTATATATATAGTTTGGGTCTTGTCTCTCTTCTAATTTGATGTTTCTATACATGAAAAAACACTTTAAGATGCAAGTTGAATTGCATTATTAAATACACCCTAAATAAATTGAGTGTGAACATATAAATAATCGTTTGTTTGACGCAATTATTGCTTAAAATCATAATTTAAATATCCTGGCATACAAGGTAAGGATGGGAAAAACTATGCCCATTCAACCAACTTAATGTCCGAGATAGCTGCGGTTAAGCATGAATGAAATGCATATTTTCACCCACCGAATCATAATATAGAAAGTGTGTTTAACATTATGATTGGACTACGATCGCGAAGTGATATTTTTCCTAAATTGGAGTTTTCTTCATCCTAAAATAAGCTATAATTTGTCCGAGTATTTTTTATGTCGAGGAATATATTCCTTTCATTGATGTTAAAATAGTAAATCCCATACGAAAATTACTGTTAATTATGTCATTAACCATCCAACCAGACATATTTCTCATCCATCAATTTTTACTTCACAATTGCTCTTTTTTTATCCAAACCCTCGTTTTTAACATCATAGTCGTAAAAGTCTATTACATGCAAAGCTAGACATCTTAGTTTGTGTTTCTGTTTCTGTTTAGCATTACCGTGGTGATGTGGGGGGAAAAAACTCTAATTAATGGACACAATACTACATTTTTCTAAAGTTTGATGGCATGGCTGGAGTGTACTTAGAAATAGAATGGATTTCTATATAAGAGAGCAAGGCACGGATTTTTTTCTTCTTTAAATAGACTAAACGCTGGGTTTTTTTCATCAGAAAATGTGCGTGGTTGTATCTAAATAAGACTTTTTTTCAACAAAAGTTTTAGAACAAGGGTCATTCGTCTTTAATGTGTGTAAATTGTGAATTAATCTCTCTGGTTTAATTAAGAAATTAATTAATTAGTGCCTTTTATTTTAAAAAATAATTAATTATTTACTATCTTTAATATTGGTGTTAATTACTTTGATTTAATATTATATTATTTCCTAAGAATCTCTACTTTCCTCGACAAACTTTTCATAATATATATCTATTTTTTTATTTTTTTACTTCTTGAAACAAAAAATGAAAAAAATCATAAAATAGAAAGAAAAAAGACTAAATAATTGATTTTTTTAGGCAAGAGGGGTAGTTAATTAATTCGTTTTTAGAAAATAAAGAGAATACTTTATAATTTAGTCCCCCAATTTCTGGACTTCGCTTTCTCTTCTTTATGTTTCTTATTTAAAAGCACGTTGCTTAATTAATGATTTGATTTTTTTAACTGCCTTATTTAGAAGTTGTGTTTATTGTATGAGCAGTCGTAGGTTTTGAGTCCTGCCTATTAACGCTGGCCTTCGACTGGTCGTGGAGAAGGCTTTCATGTCAGATCTATTCATATTATTCAAATTGAACGCGTAACATGTTCTTGCACAAAATGCTCCCAAGATAATTAAGAAAATAATTACGCAAATATAGCCAATTTGACTTACTAATTTAAATCTCTCAGCGTATCGATTAAAAAAGTTAAACAAGAATATCTTTTACCCCACCCACCTAAATATTCCTTTGGGCGCATCTTCGTGTAAGATTTGCAAACCAGACTACCCAGACATATATATATATATATATATATATATATATGCAAAGTCCTTGACACAGTATAAAAATCTGACTCACCGCTGACAGCTACTGAATCTATATGGATTGGCATCAAGGCACATGTGTACACCAAAGCTGAACCTTGAATTACCCATCTATTTTTAAATATTTCATTTTGTATTATGAAAAGAGGAGGGAAAAACAAAACGAGACGAGGAATGGAGGGAGACACTATAATTAAGTTAGTTTTACATTGGGATAGTGATTTTACTTTAAAATATATTTTTTATTTATTATTTTTTTATATTAACGTATTAAAATAATTAAAATAAAAAAAATCAATTGTTTTAAAAAACGCAGTCCAATATGCACTTCGGACTTTCGGTGGTTGAGCTTGGGCCAATGAGACTCGAAACAAGCTCTTCGGTAGTAGCAAGGCCCAGTATGACAATGCAATGCATATTGAGAAATTAACAGGTAAAACATGGAATACTTTTTGGCCCATGTCAAAATGGACCTCGAATTTTACCATCAGCGCCACACGGCACAAGTGAGATTACTTGACCTTCGCTTTTTTTAGCTTTCAAAACAGAGCAATTAAAAATATTTGGTAAGTATTTAAAAATAAATTGCTTTTTTTTAATTTTTAAAATTAAATTTTGATTTTAATAAAAATAGGTTAGAGGTCTCTGGTTTAAAAACATGGGGTGTGCTGCTTTTTAAGATGAAGGGCTACTTATTTTATTTAAAAAACCAAAATAATCTGCGGTATTTTAAAATTGTAAAGGTATCTATAGTGCATTTACCCTAATATGTACATACATTGTTATTACGTTTCTTAATTAAGTTAGTTGGTAGTTCTTTTTACTTAAAAAAATACCATATGATGTTGTGATTCTTATTTCTTCTTTTTTTACCTGTATTGTTCATGATATTTTTAATGTTTTATGA
>Ga0307510_10001460_pt1 | contig 26046 bp, 14 predicted proteins | sample 12_EM_MG_FD_207224 | JGI IMG/M metagenome (GOLD analysis project Ga0307510, IMG submission 207224) | Populus trichocarpa ectomycorrhiza microbial communities from riparian zone in the Pacific Northwest, United States - 12_EM | ecosystem: Host-associated > Plants > Roots > Unclassified | place... | reverse complement strand
AGCTCATTTGATGAAACGAGGAGGACAAATAATATATTCTGGAGAGCTGGGTCAGAATTCAAGCAAGCTTATTGAGTATTTTGAGGTAAGCATCCATGAACATGCAATGATTGACTTCCAGGTTCATTGTCTGTTATGTGTTTCCCCTGGCATTCTAGTTCTTTCAATTCTTCGTTAAAGATCAAATTAACAGAAATAGAGTTGAAGAACTGATATTCATGTCTATTTAAGTGTAGTTCTGTAGGTAAATATGTTTCTATGTATGAGCAATATCTGTCAAAGAATTTTGGAGACCAACCTACTTTGCCTATCTTATTCGTTTATTATTTACTCATTTACGTACATATTTGCATGAAGGGCATTCATGGAGTTCCCAAAATCAAAGAAAATCACAACCCTGCAACATGGATGTTAGAGGTTACCGGTTCTTCTATGGAAGCTCGACTTGGTTTAGATTTTGCAAATCTCTACAGGGACTCCCATCTCTTCCAGTAAGCTTAACTATATATATATGAACGGGTGGAGCACTTTCTAGATTGCAAGTGTTGCGTGTTTGACAAAAGTTTCGTTGTCATTTGAAACAGAAACAAAAGAATTATCGGGAAGTCATATGTTTTTGCTTGATGTAGGAAAAATGAAGAGCTAGTTGCTAGACTGGGCCTTCCAGAACAGGGTTCGAAGGAATTGCATTTCTCCACCCGATTCCCACAAAATGCATGGGAACAATTTAAGGCGTGCCTTTGGAAACAAGAATTGTCCTACTGGAGAAGTCCAAAATATAACTTGGTTCGGTTGATATTTATCATCGTGTCTTCTTTGATATTCGGAGCACTTCTTTGGCAAAAAGGACAGAAAATGTAAGCTCTCTACAGTCGAATTTATCAGCAATGTTAATGCTTGAATATCCCATAGAAAATGCTAACTAGTGATTACGCTCCTTGTTCCGAAGAAATGGTGAACAGGACTTCTTCAACATACTGGGATCTATTTTCATCTTTCTTCAGTTCGCCGGAATAGCCAACTGCTCATCTGTTATGCCATTTGTAGCTACTGAACGCACCATTGTATACCGGGAAAGGTTTGCTGGAATGTACTCTTCGTGGGCGTACTCGTCTGCACAGGTCCGAAGATAGTACCAGAAAGATTTAGCATTAATGTCCATGAAATCAGTCAATATAAGATTTTAGAACTTGCAGACTTTAACATCAACTTGTTGTTACGAAAGTGCAGGTGATTGTAGAAATTCCATATATATTGCTCCAAGCTGTGCTGTTTCTGATGATTACATATCCAGCAATAAATTTCTACTGGTCAGCTTACAAAGTATTTTGGTACTTCTACTCAGTGTTCTGCACATTGCTCTATTTCAATTACCTGGGATTGCTGCTTGTCTCATTGACCCCAAATTTCCAAATGGCTGCAATATGGGCTAGTTTCTTCTATACACTCACGAATTTGTTCTCGGGCTACCTTGTACCGGAACCGGTAAGCCAGCTACATATTTGCTCATGACCCGCATTAACTAGTGTTGCGTCTTGGATAAGTTCAACTAGCACCATCTTCAAGCTGCACAATAACCATTCTGAGTATATATACTAATTCTAATGCTTCACTTTCTTTGTCAAGACAGTTGTTGTCTTAATGTGTAAACCAAGAACTCCCCAGCCTTCTGTTTTTTTTTTTTTCCTTCACAACACTAGCGAAACAAAGTTTTGGTAACTATAAATTTGAATTTGTTGCAGCAGATGTTTCTTTTTTTATCCTGAAAGTAATGTTCAATATTTCTCACCCAAATACATGTATCTTGCAGAAAATGCCTAGATGGTGGGCTTGGGGCTATTGGATTTGTCCAATTTCATGGTCCTTGAAAGGCCTTCTGGCATCACAGTACGGTGATATAGAAGCGGAAATCACAGCATATGGAGAGCGAAAATCAATCAGTTCCTTCTTACGAAGTTATTTTGGGTATAAACAAGATGATTTAGGTGTAGTGGCAATTGTTCTTCTTGCTTTTCCAGTTTTCTTTGCACTCGCTTTCGCAATTACCATAGCAAAACTGAACTTCCAAAAAAGGTAAAGATGGTTGTACATGAACTTATTCCTCGTGTATTCTTCGGATGAGATACAATAATTTGGGTTGAGTATACGTGATTCTACCAAGGTTCATCGAGTAAGAGTGATGTCTTTTAGATTCATTTTGAAACTAACCATGATAAATGGGCAAAAATTCAATAATATGTTAACCATCCCTATAAATTCAAAACTCATTTCAGAAACAATTAATTTTAAACATATTCTAATTGTAGAAATTGATGTAGACTCAATGCGCTTTTAAAATAATTTTAATAACAAGACAATAAATTTAATCATGACATTGTCAAATTTAAGTTTAAATTTATTTTACGTGTCTCTTAATTTATGGACTGACGTAAGCTTAATAATTCAAAATTATGTTTACTAGTTTTCGTCATGATTTTGCTAAATTATCAATGTTTTGGCTAAGACTTGTTTTTCTAAAAGATAGATGGGCAAGTCTCCTATTTATTTTTAGGGTTCATATAAAAAAAAATTATAAAGATAAACTAAATAATAATTAGAATAATTCATGACAATTAAAAGTGATAGATTTAAGAGAGAAATACATAGTAAAGGTGATTTTTTATATGAAAAGTAGTAAGGGTGATGTTGATCTTCTCTTGGATATAACTAATCTTTTACCCAAATCTCTAAAATCAATACTAGTTTTTAGGATTCCTAGTGCTTTTTATTTACCAAGTGACGACTTCATGTCTTAAATATATTCCATTTAATTTTGAAGAGTCCCACCATTGTCATTGTGTGACAGCATAGCGAATCAACTAAGAACCTTACGGTTGAGCCTAATTGTTTGTATTTATTCTCTTATAATTTATTCTTTTTTTGTTGCTATATTTTGTCTGTGTAGTTTTCCTTGTAATTATTTCTTTTTGACTCCTAATTATTTTTGGAATAGTTATTTGTATTGTTTATTTATGTTTATGCTATTAAATTGTCGTATTTATTTTCACCTGATGAATTTTGTGTGTGTGTGTGTGGGTGGGTGTGGGTGCGCGTGTTATTTGATTTAAATTCTTCACACACTTAAGTGAAAACCAATAAAAAAAAAAACTATGGATTCAAGCTCGTCCCATTTAGGATTAGAAAAGGAGATTCGCATGGCGAGTGTAATTTATGTCTAGTGATACTCACTTGGAATTTTTCTTAGCTTGGGACTCACCCTATAAATGGGGTATCATGGAATTATTCTCATACTCGGATTGTATAAGGTTAAGAGGTCAAGTTACCTCGCTGGTAATTGCTTGCTAATAGGATTTGAGTCCATGCTACCGTACCATATGAAGCTTGAAGAAAGAATGTCTGATGTCATCCGGTTGCTGGATTGTTAGGAGATGTTTTCCTCACAAGATCATATTGAATTCCAAAAACAATATGGAGACATTGCTCAATTGTTTAAGATTTGGGTGTAACACTCGTGTTTCCAAGTTTTGATAGGGTTTTGGATACCGAAATACAGGTATTTCACCTTTAACATTGTAAACATGACTCCCACCCTTGAAGAATATGATTCTCTCTTAGACTATCTAAAATCAAACCCGGTGTGCTTCTATGGGCTAAAAAACCAAGCTTCATAATTATGCTTCATTGACTAAAATTGATCGAAGAATGGTAGATGAAAAGATAACCAAGTGGGGTTTTAGTGAAGGCTGGTTGTGGAACATATTGTAACCTACATTCAAGAAGAGATTGCATGATTAAAAGAATGAGATTTGTTTGAGAATTTTAGCTTTGGGAATCTATAGTCTAATTCTTTTCCCATCGGTAAAAGGTATGATCAACCTTGAAGTTGTTGATGTGTTTAAAAGTATAGTTACTTTTAAAGTTAATCCAGCAACATCAGTTTTATATAAGACCTTTTAGCCAACCAGAAGCATACTTTGATCATGGTGTAGAAAATAAAAAGATGGTTATTTCATCCCAGTTACAGTAGCAACAAAAAGCCTTCCAGGAATTACAAGCCAAGTTCAACCATTTACATAAGCAGAAGAAAGGACAAAAGTGTAGAATGATAAAGAAATGGTAGAAATCTCAGGATGAAATAGGGGAGCTGAAACAAACAAATGAAATGCTCTAAAAGCAATGCCAACAATAGATCAAGCTAATCACACATCTTGATTGCTTGGCTAATGGGTTCTCTTCTGTTAAACAAGCTTTGATTGAAGAAAAATATGTTGTAATAAAGGAACCATAACATTGGGGCTTATAAACTATGCACTACCACATACAAGCTGAAGATGCCAAATTTCTTGCAATGAAAATGAGAGGAATAGTGGAATATTTGGTTGAAGACTTACAGTGCCAAAAGACACACTTGTGAAATTCTTCGCGCAACTCCTTGACTATATTAATAAAGTACCAAAATATCATGGACTGAGAACATGAAACACTTAAATGGTTTAATTTTTCAAAGAATCATATATTGAATAAATTAAAATTTTATTGAGTAATAAAAGGCATTATCTTGATTAATGGTTGTTTAGTGTTTAATGTTTCTCTATGCAAATCCCTATCAATGGTTAATTTTTAAAGAATCATGTATTTCAAGAACACTAGTTTTTTAACATAAAGGGTTTTTGAAAGTCCACTGAGAAGCCTAGAATGTCATGGCTAAGAAAGCTTCATGTTATCATTAGGGTGAGTTGTAAAGCAAAAGATAATTTGCAAGAAGGACGGTTTATATTTCAAAACCAGGTAAAGATGCATGCATAAAATTTAAAAGCGTTATACAAATTTTTACACATGAATTGCATAAGAAAGAATCTCCAGTGAAGTCTAGCAAGACTTCAATAAACATGAACCCAGTAGGGTTCTGAGCCTAACAAGGTTCAATTTGATTTTTAAAGCCCAGCAAAGTTTCTGCAAAGAAGGAATACGACAAAGTTCTAAAGCCTAGCAAGGCTCAAAATAATCCTAAACCCAACAAGGTTTAGCAAGAAAAAGTCTTCGACAAAAAAGACCCAGCAAGATTATAAGCCCAACAAGGCTCCCAACGATTAAAAACCCAACAAGGTTTTGACAAAGAAAAAATAGAGTAAAATGAACCCAACAAGGTTTGGAGCCCTACAAGGCTCTAATGATTACAAACCTAGCAAGGTTTTGATAAAAAAAAAAAAAAAAAAGGGTCTTGCAATACTCTAGCAAAAAAGACCCAGCAAAGCTCCGGTGATTAAAAATCCAACAAAGTTTTGACAAAGAAATGGTCTAACAAGACTTCAGCAAAAAGGACCCAGCAAGGTTTTGAGCCTAACAAAGCTCTTAACGAGATATTGCACCTTTGAGCACTCACTTGCCAGATAATGTGATTTCTAGCCCTATTTTTTTTTTTAAAATGAGCTTTCTAGCCCTCACGTACTAGATAGTGCACTTTCTAACCCTATCTATTTTCTTCTGAGTGCCCTTTCTAGCCCTCACATACCAAATAGTGCCCTCACATATCAGATAGTGCACTTTCTAGCCTTATCTGTTTTCCTTTTTAGTGTACTTTCTAGCCCTCACCTACCAGATAGTGCACTTCCTAGCCTTATCTCTTTTCTTCTGGGTGCGCTTTCTAGTCCTTACCTACCAGATAGTGAATTTTCTAACCCCATCTATTTTCTTTTAAGTGCGCTTTTTAACCCTCATGTTTTAGATAATATGATTTCTAGCCTTATCTTTTTTCTTTTTGGTGTACTTTTTAACTCTTACTTTTTAGATAGTGCATTTTTAAGTTCTATCCCTTTTCTTTGATGTGCATTTTCCAACCCTCACTTACCAAATAATGTGCTTTCTACCCCTATCATTTTCCTTGTTGAGTGTGTTTTCTAGCTCTATGTCTTTTACACAATGCTTTTTACACTATTTCCTTTTATGTGCGCTTTCAAGCCCTCACTTACGAGACTTTCTGTCGTAAACATTGTAAAGAGGAGGACAATTGTCATAACCCAATTTTAGGTTTTCCTCAATATTGTCTTTTCCTTTAAAAAAACAACAAAAAATAAAAAAAAAAATAAAAAAGACTGGTAGCTTGGCTAGAACATGCTGAGAAGGGTTTTAAACATATAGGGGAACCAAATTAAAACTTTAGATGAAATTGAGAATCTAATTGTACCTAAGATTAAAAGACAATGCAGATTCAAAATTAAATTAAAGGATTATCATATGAATTTGCATAAAAATTAAGTCTGAGGACTTAATTAGACTTTTAATATGTCAATTTGATTTAATCATTGGCCCACTTAAAGGTTTAATTAAGTTTAAAAATTAATTTTGGTCAAATTAAAATAATTAATTAAGTGCAAGGACTTAATTAGACTTTTAATGGGTCAAATTAATTTTATTAAAAACTTAATTGATGAAAAATCAAGTTTGGAAACCTAGTTTAGACTTCATTGAAAAAATTAGAATTTTAGAGAATCAAATTTAGTTAGATATTGCTTCGAAAAGTAAATAACACTACTAAAAAAGAGGGTCATTAGCATCGGATGTTAGCATCAGAATAATTTAGATGTAACTTTAGCAACAGATTAGTAACGGATTATATATATATATTAATTTTTTAATATTAGCAATAGATTCAGCAACGCAAAATCAGATACTAAAAAATAAATTATTATATTAAGAATCAGCAACAGATTTGTCGTTGCTAATATGGTTGCTGATAAAAAAAAAGATTAAATTTTGACTTTTATAAAAAAAAAAAACAATAAATAATGATTACATGTTAATAATTTATTGGTCCATCTATGCAATGAAAACAAAAGAGAACCTCACACATGTCAAATTTCTTCATTCTCCGGAAGAACCCATATGTCCTTTTCTATACCTTTTCCAGAAACCTAATTAACCCATATCTCCCTTTCTGCTCCTTCTCCAGAAACCAAACCCATCTGTCCCTTTCAATTCCTTCTCCAGAAACCTATCTCTGTCACGCGTCATTTTTTAAAAACATAATTTGTCATTTTCTTAACTTCTTCTCCAGTTAATCTACGCTTCCAAGAATTCCATCTTGTAGGGAACAAATATGGTGTGAAAAATTAAGATAGCAGGTATAATCAAAAACCTATATTTTAGAGATTATGTTTGTAATTCAGAGAGAATTTATATTGTTTTATTAACTAATTTTATAAAATAATTTTGTAGATCTATTGCAAATTATTTGTCAAATATGGTTGTCATCACATGCTAATGTTTCTAATTTTTAATGTAGTGTTCTTGATCTTTATGAATCTGTGATGATTCCATTGTTGCTTGGTTAAGTAATGAGACTTTTTCTAGGGTTTTGGTTTTTTTTTGTTTTGTTGGGTGTATGTGTGATGTTTTTCGGAGGAGAAATATGGGTAATGTGTTGTAGGCCTGTAAATAAAGAGTAGTAAAATCAGATACTAAAAAATAAATTAATATATTAAGAATCAGCAACGAATTTGTCGTTGCTAATATGGTTGCTGATAAAAAAAAGATTAAATTTTGACTTTTATAAAAAAAAAAAACAATAAATAATGATTACGTGTTGATAATTTATTGGTCCATCTATACCTTGAAAACAAAAGAGAACCTCACGCAGGCCAAATTCCTTCATTCTCCGGAAGAACCCATATGTCCTTTTATATACCTTCTCTAGAAACCTAATTAACCCATATTTCTCTTTCTATTCCTTCTCTAGAAACCAAACCCATCTGTCCCTTTCAATTCCTTCTCCAGAAACCTATCTCTGTCACGCGTCATTTTCCAAAAACATAATTTGTCATTTTCTTAACTTCTTCTCCAGTTAATCTACGCTTCCAAGAATTCCATCTTGCAGGGAACAAACATGGTGTGAAAAATTAAGATAACAGGTATAATCAAAAACTTATATTTGAAAGATTATGTTTGTAATTTACAGAGAATATATATTGTTTTATTAACTAATTTTATAGAATAATTTTGTAGATCTATTGCAAATTATTTGTTAAATATGTCTGTCATCACATGCTAATGTTTCTAATTCTTAATGTAGTGTTCTTGATCTTCATAGTTCTGTGATGATTCAACTGTTGCTTGGTTAAGTAATGAGACATTTTCATAAAAAAATGTAAGAGATTGTTTGATGAATGAGATGTGATCCAGGATGATTGGATCAAGATGGAAATTGTAATGACATATAATAGAAGTGTTGTCGATAACTTGGTACCAACAAAAATAGAGAAAACTCTGCCGAAATTTTCAAAAAACAAATTCATAATCTTAGATATATTATTAAATACTTGACATTAGTAATGAAATGTTTGAGATTTCATGACATTATATTTGAGGATGTTACATTCTTTTTTTCTATGCACACCATATCTTAGATGCAAGGAGTATTAATGTAGTAAAAATAGTTTTTTATGGAAGTGAAGACCAAAATGAAGTACAAACCTCTTAGATACAATTAATGTAAAGAATAGTTTTTGAGGGAAGTGAAGATTGAAAAGAAGGAATTAAAGAAATTTCCAGCGAAGGCATTAAGTTTGTTTGACCCTTTCATTGATTGAAAATATAAATTAATATATAATTGTTTTTGCATCTCTAACGACATCAATTAGGTTAGAACATGTAAATTAATTCTATTTTAGGAAAATATTAAGAAATGGTAAGGTATATACCAAAACAATATGATAATAATTAGAATATAAGACATTAAATTCCATTTTATGATGTAGTTAAGAAGTTTTTTTTTTTTTTTGTTCATCTTTTTTACTACTGATTGTGTGATTGTAATTATATAGGCTAGTTAACAACTATGTTGAGCTTTGTTTTTGTTTTTTTATAGAAAAAATATATATATTCTGAGGATGATGAACCAATTGTTCGTAAGATTTGGGAAGATGAGACAAGAATTGCTTTGAACCAGCAGTTGACACGAGCTCGTATGAGAGCTATGTCAGACAGAAATACCACAAATATTATGGATTGCATTAATAAAGGTCCAGTTTGGATAAACAATGACGATTGGAATCAAATGATTAAAGAAATTTAGTTCACCCCTGAATTTCAAAAGAGATCAAAATCTGCAAGAAATAATCAGCTAACTGAAACAGATGGTAAATTAAGCACTCATTCTGGAGGTACAGTGTTATTTGCATCATATCGAGCTAGCATGGTGAGGATTGTTTATATTATCTAATATTTTTTGTTTGTTGATAGCAAGAAAAAGCATGTGGAAAAGAACCTCTATGGGATGATGTGTTTTCGGTGTTGCATCAGAGTGCCAAGAAGCCTGAAACCTTCATAGATAACAAGTCTAAAAAAGTTGTTGTAAGTATTATTTTTTTATGTAATTTAATTATTATTTAAAATTAAAATGAGTTTATTATTATATTAATTTTATTGTAGGAGACTTTCAAAAAAGAGATGATTTCAAGATATGGAACTGATCGGGAAAATCATCATTCATTTGATGAAGCAGCTTGGTGTGTGGCTATAGAAGGAGTTACAAAAGGTAGAATATATGGTGCACCTGGTATGCCGAAATTCATGTTTAGTATGAGTGCTTCATCACAATCTTATACGATAGAGTCAACACCTTCTAGTTCATCAATTCAAGCATTGAAAGAGCAAATAAAGGAAAGAGATGATCATATTTTATCATTACAACAGGAGATGACTTCAATCAAAAAATTTCTTAGTAATATGGGATATCAAGCTTGGGCATCAAATATGGACCAAGATATGTTGACACCTATGGCTTCATCTATGCCGTCACATGTGGCTTTACAGATGACGACACTTATGTATCCCCTGTCTAATCCAGTATATCGATCTAGGCCTCGACCGTACCATATACCGGTCCCATCTTATGATGGTCAGCATTGTTTTGGTTCGTTTCCACCACCACCACCTTTATGATAAAAACATATTTATTAAATTGTGACTTATTTATTTTGATGTAAGTTTGACGAGATTTAGAAATTTATTGTGAAATTTATTTTTATTTGACTTATTATTTTTTATAAAATAATTTCTAGTATTAATTTATGTTCTTATATATTTATCTATAATTTTTGAAATAGCCATAAATAATTAAAAAAAATCAACATATGGGAAAAATACTTTAAAAAAATCATGTTTTAAAAAATAGTCATTGGATAAATTAGCAACGGATTAGCAACAAAGTTTCCATTGCTAATCAGACACGCGATATCCGTTGCTGATCAGCAATGGTGATTAGCAATAGAATATTCATTGTTGATTTACACATTCAGCAACCAAATTTCAGCAATGGATAATTTGTTACTAAACAAATCAACAATTGATAATCCGTTACTAAAAAATTAGCATCTATTATTTATATCTGAAATTATCTTTTGCTAATTCCGTTGTTGAGTTTTATCAGCAACAAATTTTAATATTATCTGCAACGGACTAGTTAGTTGCTAATAAGCTTCTTTTTTGTTTTTTAGTAATGTAAGAATACATGTATGTTCAATTACGCATCAAATTATTAAAGAAATGCTCAAAAATAATAATAATGCTTAATTTGTATACATGCATCAGATTGCATATATATATATATATATAAGGAAATAATGCTTGATTTGAATAAATGCATCGGATTTTATCAACTTCCCTGCTCGCCATAACACTAATTATTCCCGATCTTAATTTAAAATCTCCTCCTTTCCTTAAATATCTGTGATATCTGCATGATTTTGTTCGGTACTAGCATATATTTGTACGTCCCAACCTACCTTGAATCCGTCGCACAATCATCTTCATCTATATAAGCTGTCTATTCCTCATGGAAGCCCCTCTCTCTTTTGCAATATCAACTGCACTACTGTGTGTTGCTAGCTTTGCCTGCGTCTATGCCAACAACGCTGGCTTCACTTTGGAACCTATCCACCGTGATTCATCAGAGTCCCCCTTTCACAACCCTCAAGAGACTCATCTCCAGCGTGTCAACAATCCTTTGCGTCGATCCATCAATCGGGTCCACCACTTTGACCCAACTGCTGCTGCTTCAGTCTCACCTAAAGCTGCTGAATCTGAGATTACATCCGCAAGTGGTGAATACCTCATGAGTTTATCCTTCGGGACACCACCTCTTAAGGTTATGGGTATAGCAGATACAGGCAGTGATCTAATATGGACAAAGTGCAAGCCATGCAAGCATTGTTACAAGCAAGTTGCTCCTCTTTTTGATCCAAAGTCTTCCAAAACATATAGACAGTACTTCTCTTGTGACGCAACGGAATGCACCTCGCAACAGCAAACTTCTTGCCCTGGTGGCGAAATGTGCAATTACGAATATGCTTATATGGTGATAGATCGTACACCCTTGGAATTCTTTCTGCAGATACAATCACTTTGGATTCCACATCAGGCCGTCCAGTGCGTTTCCCTTCATTGGTTGTGGACACAAAAATAATGGACCCTTCAATGGCCAAGCTTCGGGTATCGTTGGCTTTGGAGGCGGTTCACTGTCTCTTATTTCTCAAATGGATTCTTCAGTCGGTAGAAAATTCTCCTACTGTCTGATGCCTTTTTTCTCCCAAGCTGGAAGATCGAGCAAACTAAACTTTGGCAGCCACGCTGTTGTTTCAGGTCATGGAGTTAAATCTACCCCATTATTATCTGAGGATACCTTCTACTATCTAACTCTTGAAGCCGTGGGTATTGGAAAAGAGAGAATACAATTCGGTGATTCTTCTTCAGGAACTGGTAGTGGAACTGGAAACATCATCACTGATTCAGGTACAACTTTGACAATAGTACCAGTCTTGAATGATATGTCAAAAGCAGCAGACAATCAAGTTGAGGGACAGCGTGCTGAAGACCCAAGTGGATTCCTGAGCCTTTGCTACAGTCATCTCAAGGTTCCTGTAATCACTGCACATTTCACTGGTGCAGATGTGAATCGTTCAAATTTCAGATGATCTTGTGTGCTTGGCCTTTGCCTCTACTAAATCAGATGTATCAATCTACGGAAACCTTGCGCAAATGAACTTCTTGGTAGAATATGACCTTCAAGGGAAGTCTCTGAATTTCAAGCCAACAGATTGCACCAAATTATAATTGGATAGCCACAGAATTTAACTCTAGTTGCCTTGCGCATGTAAGTCGAAAACATCTCTACTTTCGTATACTGTTGGCTTCCGTCCTGAAAAACTTTATTAATAACAAGTTCAGGTTTCACTTCTTTTTCCCTTGTTTCTTTCACGTAGCATCAAGAGATCCTTTCAAGTAGTTTTCCTGTAGACTGAAGACGTGTAGATGCAAGAACAGGTTTTCAGATTTGACGGTTCAGATTTGATTTTGGGACACGCTGAAATTAGAGATACATATATTATATAAAATAATAATAACCGTTAAAAAATCATCTGAACTCTTTAATAATTTAAGCTATTAAATAATATTTTAAAATATAATTTATATTATTTTCTGATAATATAATGCCCACAATCACGCTGGTTATAGATGTTACCGCTGAAAGATGCAGTGGATGTCGAATAATTATGTCAATTAACATTACTGAATCCGAAGCGTGTCCCAGTAGATTGATTGATTGTTATGCGGGAAACCTCAACTTTACAGTCTATAAATAAATTCATACAAAATAATAAACACGTCCTATCATATGTCAATATTGCAATGGGCAACGATGGATCACCTCAGCTTGTTCCGTAGTCCAACATTTCCCACCTGAAGGGTCGGAACACGTACAGAACCTCAGGACAACTCTTGAACAGAAGAGCCACACAGACACAAACTGCAGCAATTGCCACCATTGAGAGCATTGCAGGCCTGTACAGCTGAGACCTGCTGGCTATTCCATAAACCACCTTCTGACTGCAAAGCTTGCAGTTGCCCTGAGTGGGTCTCAATGCCGTTTGTCCGATCTCAAAGCTACTGGACAATCCTTCATTTTGTTTCTCATTAATGTTACTGTTTGGGAGATTGCTAGGGATGTCAAGCACAACATGGCCCCCAACAGCTTGTCTCTTGTTAATTTTCCTTTGTACAAGATGGATGTATGTGTAGTGGCCACGCAAGCGAGCATAATCTTCAGGTGTGAAGCCTGTGCTGTCAAGAGCATTCTTCCATGCTTCAATGCCCACCTGAAATGTATCACACAAATCTTTACACAAAATGAAGGCAAATAATAAATCCCTGCCAGAACGTAACAATGATTGAAAAAGCAGTCTTGGATTCAATTTTCCAAGATGTTATTATTGACTGCTGATTTAAAAAAAAAATTGCTTCCTGTCCAGACATTAAATAAAAGAATAGAAACAACAAATTAACGCATTATGGGAAATGGAAAACCATCCACTAGCTACAAAAAATGAAAAATGAAAAGTAATATAAAGCTTGAGATGTGGAATGATAACGAAAAGAGGCAGCTAAATTAAAGGCCTGCTTTACACTGCTATTAGTAGCTATGAGATCAGAGATGATCATGTAGCCGCAGCGCAACAAAAGCAACCCCCTCAGTAAATTTCTGTTCTTTTTAGAATCAAGGTTTTTCAACTTACGTTTCAACTATTTTTTGAGAGAAAGCATAGTTGTGACTAAGAGCAGTAAATTTACCACACTGGTTCACACAAAAAGGTAGTATAAAACAATCAAATGAAGCAAGATTTAACTTCAATACATTGGCTATTATCACTCTACAACACATCATCACTAAATTGAATTAAAAAGGAAACTCTGGGAACTAAATAAAATGTGGGAGAAAATATAGCTAAACTAACACCTCCTGATTATCTTCTCCATCTAACGAGATCCTACACATCACATTAGGTTTGCAAAATCATGCAATCAAAAAAATTTTGATCATATTCCAATTCCTAGAACTGATTATTGTTGTCACGACATAAGTATGAACAGTGATCCAGATTGAAGAGACACAGAGAGTGAAACTGGTGGTGGTGAATATTTATTCCATCAAGTATAAATGCAATATTAAGAAAATTCTCTCCTCAGAGTATCCAGAAATTAATTTAATTAGAAAAGGGGTTACCATTCCAGGATCTTCAGTTAATGTGTCAAGTACATCTTCAGAACCATCTTTACCCGCTGCAATGTGAAGAGGTGTCAAACCAGCTGGGCCTGTGACATCTGGCCTAAACAAAATGCTCTCATGGCTTCCACCAACTAGTGCCGTGTCTTTGGACCCAAATTTCTCAGGAACATATCTTAATAGGAGCTCCACAAGAGACCTAGAATTCCTCCTCACAGCTCTGTGAAGAAGGCCCATTTCTGATAATGCTACATTCAAAGATGAGTGCTCTTCAGTGCCAACAATTCCGTTGTGCAGAATGTTCAAGAGTTTCCCCACAACAGCACACCATTCATGGTCCATGGAGAATTCCATGAGCCACTTGAATCTTCTTAGTGGGAAGAGATTCATACTAGGATCCGAGCAGCCCAATCTAGACTTCAACTGGCTTCTGTGAAGAAGCCAGCTCATTTCATGAACAAAGTTCATCGCTTGATTTTTGGCTTCCATTTTTTCAGTTTCCTCAAAATCTGCATCTGTTTCAGTCTCCAACACACCCTCAAGCATGCGGATCTCAGAACATACATCTTCCTCTGCAACTAAGAAAGGAAAGAAACTGCTGCTAAAACCGTGATCTTCAATCTGGATAGAGAAAAGATTGAACTCAGCATACAGAAGCATACTCAAAAAAGTATCAGTATTCTATGAAAGCACATTAGCAACTGCATACAAACGCTTGAAAAACTAAAGAATTGTGTTGACTCAACATAAGGGTTAATTTAAGAACAGTTTCAAGAAAGAATTTTCCTTGAGATAGGAATGAAGTTCGCTCCAAACAAGCCCAGATATATCTAATTCACAATCTCTTTGAGATAGTAATGAAGTTGGCCCTAAATCAATCCAGATGTATCTTATTCACAAAGAAAGATGCAAAGCACTTTAATAACCTATCTGTTCACATATTAAGGTCACACTTTAATAAACACACTCATAGTTAATGAGAAAAAAAATTCACAGATTCAAATTAAACTAGCATGTATCCAACAAATCCTCAACGAATTATAGATTCAAAACTAGAATTTATCAAAGATAAGGATAAGAAAAGAACAGGATTGAGATGAGACACAGAAGGCAACAACACCTCAATGAATCCTCTTCCAGTCACCATGGGGATAGAGCAAGAAAAGTTGACACATTGGACCTCATCATGACCTTTGAAGCTATCAACACCATCCATCACCTCCTGTCTATTTTCTTGAACCATATAATTCCCTTCTACTGCACAGAGTAATCTGAAAAACAGAAGTGGAGAGCACAAAGTGTAGCTTATTAGCACATAATACCAGCACAATGAAAGAGAGACTACAAAAAATACATTAAATCAAGACTTTAACAATTCTATATCAGGTGAAAACCAACAATCATTACCTTGTGGCAGGCCGAGACAAGTTGACCCCCTTAATTAAAAATTCAGCTCTCTCAGATGCAGTTATAGCAATTGGCTTGACACTTAAAATTTTGCTATAATTGTTGCTTGTGAGAGGCAAAGATGTATCAACAACCACCTGACCTGCAACACAAAATTCAAAATACTTCATTCATACAAGTCTTTTTACTGCTAATCTATTCTTCCAAGTTTCTGAATTACTTAGACAATCAAGGGCAACAGACCATTATAAACAAATGCTATTTGATGTTGCACCCTAATATAGATCCATCCAGTTCTCCAGAAAGTGTCTTCTGATACAGCTAGAAGCCTGCTCAAACTGGAGCCAAGGCCGCAGCAAAGCTATACAAAGGAAAATTCAACTATAAGGCCACAAAAGTTGTCTGGAGAAGTTTAGATCAATAACAATGGTCAGGGTTTATGAAGCTTACTTCTTCCCATGCAGCCTCGGCCTGATGAAGATAAATGGTCAGAATGATACAACCAGGCCTGATGTAGCTTTCAATATCAGTGGGACTATGAGATAACCAATCCAGAATCTGAAAACCAAAACATTTCACATACTCATAATTTGTAAGTAAAAAAACATCAAACAGCAGCACAAAACAAAAATTAAATTGAGTACCTGGGCTCGCAGGACAAGAGGAAAATCATTTGGTTCTTTCCCAAATAATTTAAAAACAATTCGATCTGTGCGGCTCTGAAATGGTAGAAAAGGATAAGGTAACTGATGAATATTATACAGATACAACTCGTAAGTCAAAAGACAGAACAGATGATCCATCCACAGATTGAAAAGTAAATCAAGGGGAAAATATAAGAAATCAACATTTCACCTAGTCTCGGATGAAAGGTGATATTTTCCTCTAAAAAAGAAATGCCTTGTTATTTTGGGACAATCGTGCTACTCAGAACAATATGAACACATGAATAAATATAAGCATCCAAAGGGACTCTAGGAATCAACCAAGAAATTCTTCTTGGTACTATACAAATTGAGTTTAGATGGGAAATGATAAACAACATGCAAGTACAGTATACCTGAGCTTCTCCACTGGAACTAGAAGGTGACTGTGCGGAAGCTGAATCTGAATTTCTGCTGGTCTGAGGAGGACTTGACTGATGGGAGTCTTGTTGTACCCATGAAGGGCAATCAAGGGAGCTAGTCCTTGCATTCACAGGAGCAGGTGATCTCTCTATATCTTCAGTGCCATCATCTGAGTCAACACAAATGTCATTCAAATCAAAATTGTTCATCTTGACCTGCCCCGCTGTACTCTCTCGAACTTCTGAATACACTGCAAAGTTGTTTGGAATGCTAGGTTTCAAGGAAGATGTGGTCTGTATATTTGCACCATATGCATCATGCACAGGCATAACTTGCTGAGGCATTCCAGACACAGGTACTGTCAGATGCTGTTTTAAATTTGAAGGGCCTTCACCATTTGAAAGTAAAGTTGAGACTACCTCTGAATTTCCAAATGATGTGCTCAAATCTCGAGGTTCCTGCAATGGTCCAAACATGTTTCTTCCTCCATGTTCAACACTATGGCTTGCAAGGCTCCTTAAAAGATGAGTTAACAGATCCTGATCAGTTGTTTCGTCTGATCTATTGGCTGCAATTCAAAAATGACAGAATCATTATCTAACAAATACAGGTCACTCATACAACAAGAAGATATAAGGTGCCCAAGTTTTCCAGGAAGAAAATGAAGCCCACAGCACAAAACAGAAAATCAAGGTAATATCAATGGGCAAACAGGAAATCCTCAATGAATTAATTCTGAAAAGTTCAAATAGGAAAACCATGGAGTTCCTTACAATGCATGTTTGACAGTATCCTCAAGAGACTTATCAACAGATAGCCACTGTTCTGATCATCATTCATCGAACTTCCATTACCAACAGTATCAGGATTAGTCTTCCTTCTCCTTTTATTGTGGCCAGCCAGACGTCTACGACAACTTCTCTTCCCTTCATCAAACTCTTGAAGGACATGAAACCTGCAAAAAAAGTTGACAAGGCATCAGTTAAGTACTTTTGGCAGAATATAAGGAGCTGCAAACCAAGAAATTTTTCCCGAAATATATGAGTAATAATCGAATTTTTTTGAAAACTGGAGTTGGTAAAAGAAAATTGGGACTTTCTGTTCAAATGCATTAATCTCCATCCAAAAAATTGGAAAACTAGTTTTCCAATTTTCCAAATTTATATTGAGTTTGGAAACACATTTTAGAAGCTCTCCATAGTTTTTTCTTACTAGTTTTTTTTTCATTGTTTTTCAAAAGAAGAAGATACATGAACAATACAATATTTTTATTTTATATACAAGCACTTTTTAAAAATATAAAAGATTAAAATTATTTTTTTACATTACATATTAGATATTGTCAAATTTTTATTATAAATCTAATATAACGATTTTTTTTTAGTTAACAATATAACTTTAAATTGATAATTTTTAATTTGAATGAAATAAAATAAAATTCTACAATTCAATTATCAAGAACACAAAATATTAAGATGTTTATTATAAATTATGGTTTTGATTTTTTATGAGAAATAGATGTAATGGCAATGTATTTCTTATTTTTCCAGTGAAAAAATTCGTCTTCGTTCTCAATAAATGAGCTTATACACACATACCTACTGCACTGCTGACAGAAACGCTGCATAACGTTTCCAACGAGAGCTTTGCTAGCCTTGGAATGCATCTCACAAACCTTATGCCGCCTGTGATAGTCCTTGGCATTACTCAGATCAACACCGCAATCCTCCACCTGACAAACCGCCCGGCTCAAGCCACCCCCAACCAATTTAGTCTTCTTCCCGCTGCTTCCTTCCCAATTCCCCACATCCCTTTGACCACCAAGCTTTAAACTAAGACCACCAGTTTCCTGATCATTCAAATTGTCGTCGTCAATGACAACCACCCTTCTCCTTTTCTCCAATTCCCTTTTTCCTTTCTCAACTCCCAGATTCACTTCATCGGAGCATGAGGATGAACTGTTGGACGAATTCCCAGTGGCCGGAACTCCTGTCCCAACCCCAAGAGGGAAAAATGGCCTACTGACGCTGGTTGATGGTACCGGATTCAAAGGACTAGCAATAAAAAGATCACCATCCCATTTCCAATCATTCAAATCCCATTCTAAACCTCTCTTCCCTACTGCCCGCATATCAGTTGGGCCCATAGCATAGAAATGATGAGGTTCCCCTCCAAATCTAGCCTCCATACCAAATACCCAAAAGGATCCAAGAATTTCACTAATTGAACCAGCACTGATAACCAAAAAGAAAAAACAGCAAAACCCCAGATGAACTAAACCAGAAAAGATGAAAGCTTTAAATGAAAACTACTCCTAATCAGCTTCACTTCTTCCCCAAAAGTACAAAAAAACCACACCCACACACCCATGATTCCAATTAACCGCAACCCACATACCAGATAACCCTTTAATCAGCTACCTCTCCCTCCAAGAATCCTTTTAACAAAAAACCATCAACCCCACTTCAAGCTCTATGATTTCCTCAATTGAATCAATCATATACAGGAAAGTAAGAAAAAAATAAAAATAAAAACTTTACTTGCCCGGAAGAAACTTAACAATCCTGTCCGAAGAGAAGGAAAACAGATCGCACTTATTGCCGGAAAGTGAAGACAAGTGAGCGAGAAGTTAGGGTGGTGATGATGATGATCCAGAAGAGGAGTGGAAATGGTAAGGTGTGGTTTGGTACATAGGAAGATAAAAGTAAACAACTATCTTTGCTACTTTTACTTACCAATACCTGAATGAAGAAAAAATGTGATATAGAGGGAGGAAGAGAGAGAAAGATGACATCTACGACGACGACGACGACAACAACAACAGTACCATCCCACAACAACAAATGGTGGGTCCCCCTCTCACACTCACCATAACCAAAATTCACAAAAAGAAAAGGATGCCTTTCTCCTTCTCTTTTTACTTTTTCTTCTTCATTTTCATTTCACCTCATGCTGCCATCGTTTTTGTTGTACGTACTGTTACTGACGCCCAGTTTGTATAATTTCATAACATTCTGAATTTTTTAAGAAAAAAATTATTTTGACAGCTTTAAAATTAAAAGAAAAACTCTCCTACCAAACAAAAATGTGCAAGAGTCATGACTAACAGTTAAAAGCCAGAGCAGTGTCAGTGAGTGACCAATGCATTGATGTTTTACGAGGTGACAGTGCTTTGTCGTGAGGTAATTTCCAGCTTAGGACACGTCAATGTCGTTGAATGAGAAAGGATTCACTGCACTTTAGATGTAGGATAATACAGTAAGATCGACTGTTTGTGTCAGTCAGTCAGTCAGTCACTGCTTTGTTATGCTCAGATGATAGAAGATAAGATAACCCTCCGTTTCGTGTCTTGTTTTGAAGTACCGTCCGTGAGCGCTCAAAGTCTCGCGATTATAACGAGTATTTGTGAGGGATGTTGCTATTGCTTTTTCTGGATTCGAAAAGTATTTTTTATTTAAAAATAGTATTAAATTAATATTATTTTAGTATTTTTTTATAATTTTGAATTACTAATATTAAAAATAAAAATATTTTTAAAAAGCATTTTGTATCGTAATATCAAACACATAAAAACAATAATAATTTAATTTTTTAATTTTATCCCAAATATTAAACAACTTACCTATTATTAGTTCATATCACTATGTGCATGATATTTGTAAAATTAGAAAAAATTTTATTTTCTTTCATGTTAAATTGTTACTTTACACAACTATTTGGAGGGTGAACTTTCATTTTTTTCCTTTTTTACCCTGTGCATATAAAATAGGTTTTAAATAAAAAAAAAAGGTTAATTTGTTCTCATTTGCTTGACATGTAGCCCAAATGGCTACAATTGTTATTGTCATTTGGGTCATGCTTAAACCGCAACATCCATGCCATTTGACTCCATTCTAAATAGTGACACCAATACATGAAAAATTACAAGCTTGGCCTAAATGTATCCATTTTTTTTTCTTTTTTTTTAGTAAGCTCTAATGTGCTTTTTTAAGTTTCGAGAAGTTAGAATATGGCACCGCCCATCCATACACATATTATTTTCTATAATTAACTGATATATTTTCTAGCAGATTTTTTGCAATTATAGACTTTTATACATGCACCATACTTTTTAGTCAATGGTCGACAATGAAAACACAAATTATTTTCTACGCAACTCAAGTGCCTCTTTCTCAACCAATGGCAATTTCTTGTCAATATGTCATTGACTTCCACCAATCATCTCACTAATAACAATGTCAAACACTACAATGGACGATGTTCACCAACATTTCTAGAAATTAATTGCAACACCACTCCCCAAGTTCGAGATACGAAGTCGACATAATTAAAATCTATAAATATCTTGAGTTACCAGATAACACAAAAGATAAGCCTCCTAGGTCATAAGACTTACTCTCACTTTTCTCTTACATTAAGAGACCATGTCTTACCTTCAACATTTTATCCTACATCACGAGACTTTGTTTTATGTTGCAATACACAATTTTCTTTTACATTATTTTTCTCTTGTCATTACTGACTTAAGTATTAGAAAGTCCTTCGTTCCACGATGGACTTATTTTTTATGTATACTAAAGTTCAACCTGGAAGCGCAACTCATAATTCTTGGCCCAGCTTCTCAAATTGTGAAAGATAACTTCATTAATGGCATCGTTTGTGGGGAATTGAACAAAAAACTAGTTCATTAAATTGTTTCATAGCTTGGAGTTTCATTTCACTAAAAACACTTTTCATAGCTGATGAAACTCCAAGCTAAAAGAGAATAACTTATCTCCAAATTACAAGGACTTCAACTCCCCCAAGTCTCCAACAATTCTCTCGTTAAGTGCATATGATTAATGATGTTATCGCAGTGATGCAACTACATCTTCATACTCTTCCTCCTACACAAAAACAAGCACCACTAAATGTGCAACAATGACTTCAATTCCTTGAAGAGACATGGTAGAATGACATACAAGCGAGTAACACCCACACTCCTCCATTTAGAAGAAACTACACGTATAGTTCTCACATTATACTCTCTAGAAAATTTAGTCACTATTAATCTCCATTCGAGTCCTTCTCGCGCACCAAAAAAAACCTAGCTATGAGACGAGCTTCAAGAGTTCATGAGCAAGAACACAACCTTCACCAAATAAGAAAATCCCTACTTTGTCAGAAAATATTACACACTCAACTCTTCAAAGACCTTGTCTCTTCAAAGGTCAGCTTAAAAAATTATGAAGGACTCACAAACCTCCATGAGCACATACAAAATATAAAAAGCATTCTAAAGCTTATCACACAAGACAATGATGTCGTGTGCAAAGTTCTTCTAGCAACGCTTTATGGATCTACACGAGCATGGTACCATAGTCTAGAGTTTGTCTTTATTCTTCACTTTCGTGATTTCAACTCCAAACTCATCTCTTCCTTCAACATAAGTATTCTAGCAAAAAAAAAAAAACATCATAAATCTCTTCCTTGTCACAAAAAAGGAAGATGGGAGCACCAAAGTTTATCTCTAAAGGGTCAACGTGGAAATGCTCAACGTGGAACGAATCCTTGAGCCTATTACTATATAAGCCTTGATTAATGATGTTTATAATTGTTCTTCATAGGAAATATTATATATTATACATGACTAAAATCTTTTTAGTGTCAAACATACAATATGAAATATCAACAGGGTGGAAGAAGTCAGCGTGACAAGATAAGGCCACCCATGTTTTCACTCACTAGCAAGTCTTCGCAACAGTATTAGTCCCCTACAAGAACATCCAACAAGAGCATTAAAAGGCATATCCATGATCGATTCACATTCTCAGAGCTCATGACTACACCTCTAACCACCACATGAACTAAGGTGTTAGTCACTATCAGATAACAAAATATGTGCAATATTCACCTCCTATGCAAAAAAACACGAATACAAGAAACTCTAACAAATTTTACCTTTTTCATTATGATCACGGGCATGACAGCAAGGAATGTCATGCCTTGAAAATGGAGATAAAAAGATTGATTACAAAAAGTCACCTCCAACAGTTCATGAAAAAAAAACAGAGACAACCAAAGTAAGAAAGAAAAGAAGTATGCACACTTGGTGAACTACCTAAAATTAGATTATCCTCGGGTTATCCCATATAGTGTGTCTCTATCTTTTGGATTTTTAATAAAAAGTAGTATTTTTTGTTCATATCTTCATATCTCCAAACTTTCTCTATATGAAAAATCTTCATATCTTCATTGAATCTCCGATATATATCTCTGACATCTCTAAAAGGATGAGGGATCATTCTCAAGTCTTTGTGATCGTTTGTCTCTAGATCCCTATAATCATTTGTCTCTCGATCCCCATGATCATTTATCATGACTGCTTCTTTTCTGGTCCCCGTGACCGCTCTTCAAGTCCTTGTAATAAGTTATCGCTAAAAAGATCAGGGAACATTCTCCAAAAACATTGATAAAATTACGAGAAGGGTAGGTTCACAACATAAAGAAAATGGCTAACATTCAAAGCTATAAAGGTAATATTTTTTTACAAGCATGGTCATACAAGTAAACATTGACACTCTAAGTACCCCCCCCATTTTTGCTATTAAAGTCTTCCAAATATATTTTTAAAAAAAAACTTAAAGGAGCAACTGATGGTGCATGTAAAATACGTTTCAAACCCAAAAGAATATTATGTTAATTTGTTGCATTTGGGCTATTTGCCCAAATAAAAACAATTGTTGTTATTGTTTGGGTCACGTAGCCCAAACGACAATAATTGTTATTATTATTTAGGTTGTGCCCAAATGACAACACCCACCCTACTTGGGTCTCACCCAAACAGCTACACTAGTATACCAACAATTCCTGGCCTAGCCTAAATACACCTGTATTTTTTTCTTTAACTTTTTTGAGTTTCGAGGAGTTAGAATGCCCATGCACGTAATATTTTTTATTATTATTAACTGAAATATCTTTTGACATATTCTTTGTAAGTACAAGCTTTTATGTAGTACCATATTTTTTAGTCAATGGTCGATAGTGCAAACATGAACTATTTTTTATGTAACTCAAACACCTTTTTTCTCTACCAATGATAATTTCTCGCCAAATTATCATTGACTTCAATCAATCATCTTACTAATAACAATGACAAACACAATAACCAATTTTATTCACCAACATTTCCACTAATTAATTGCAACACTACTCTCCATGTTTCAGGTAAAAAAAATCGATGTGAACAAGGTCCATAAATACCTTAGGTCACTAGATAAATAAGAGATAAACCTCTTGAACCATATAACTCACTCCCACTTTTCTCATTCATTACAAGATTACGTCTTACCTTCGATATTTTTCCTACATCATAGGACTTTGTCTTATATTGTAAGACATAATTTTTTGTACATTATTTTTCTCCTGTCATTACTGACTTAAGCATCAAAAAGACCTTTATTCCACAAGAAACTTATTTTTTCAAGAATATTCAAGTCCAAACCTGAAGCCTAACTCATAAGTCTTGGCCTAGCTTTACAGATCATGAAAAGACTAATTTATGTGTGAAGTTTTTCCTGACTTCATCACCAACTCTTTTTTAAACAATCTTATTCTCTATCCTCATCTTATTTCTTATTTTTATTTCTAAAAAAATAATCATAAAGTGTTGAATCAACACATCCATTATCTAAAAAAAAACCCATAAAAACTCGAATCAACCTGAAACAAAAAAGCTTTCCGAGCTTAGAATTTTTATAGGCAATTTAAGGGTGAAGAAACATATAGGTGAAATTTCCCTTGTAAAATGAAACTTTTTTTACACCAAGATTGACCGTTTTGGTGTATGAAATTGATATAAACAATGATTTTCTTTCTCAATCATTAAAATCTAGTGACCTTTTCTATATTCTTTCAAGTCAGGAACTAAAAAATAAAAAAAAAATAAAGTTTTAAATCAAATTTTATTTTTTGCATCTTCATAATTAGATCTTTAAAGGGAAAAAAAAAAGAAAAAAAAACAAAAAGAATGGAAAAAAACTTATGAGCATAGTGAATTTACAGTGATCATACATATATAATGCGTCGAAGAATAATATTTCCTAGAGTTTCTGTTAATTTTAATATATGAAATAAACTCAAATACATGATATATATGCTCTCTTTTCTTGTTGAGGCTAAATAACCGATAAAAAAAGAGAATTACAAGTGGACTCATGAACATGAAATGAAATTACAAGCATCCTAGTGTGAAAAAACAACTCATTGAGTATTCTTTTTAAAAGTATGAATTGACCTTCTGGAAGGAGCTGCAAACGGAGATGATTTCACGAGACGATGTTCCTCATTTCCATCCCATGATAGATGAGGCTATTTGTCTCCTTGGCATTGTTTTTTTTATTATAATATAATTGAAATCATTGAAGCATGATTAAGGGGTATTTGTCTGCGAGTTTCAACGTGTTTTTAATTAAAAAAATATTATTTTAATATAAAAAATATTTTAAAAAATAATCAGTCCTTTAAAAAAAGTATTGCATTGCAAACCTTAATATTCTCTTTTTATCTTTATTTTTATTCCATATCAGTTTATTCTTGAATGTAAACGCACCGCATGGACAAACAAACAAAATTCTTTTCACTTTTGTTGATTTTGACTCATTTCTTGGTCACCCAGGAGTCCACATGAGCTAGCATTTTGGGCATTGGATCACATCCTAACTTGCCCTGCCCTGCTTTCTATTGCCACGTGTCAGCTTAGGATAACCTGGGGAAATTATTGCAATGGCCTGTTTAGAGTATCGTGACTAGTTTTTTTAAAGTGTTTTTTATTCATAAATATATTAAAAAATATTTTTTTATTTTTTAAAAATTATTTTTGATATCAGCACATCAAAATAATTTAAAAACATTAAAAAAATATTAATTTGAAGCAAAAAAAAAATAAAAAAATTTTAAATTTTTTTAAAAGCGTTTTTTAAATACAAAAATAAACATGACTATCTAACTTGTTAATCCGAACCTGTCTGGTAACGCGGTTAGCCATGTTTTTTTTTAATTTAAATTTTTTATATATTTTTATATATTGATGTTAGGAATTAATTTCTTTTTAAAAAATAATTATTTATACGCTACCAAACATGCTAGGGGCGCTCCGTGGTCCACAACATTTTCTTTTGTTGCCGACATTGACGGTCAGGAAGACGTAGGGCGAACGAAGCATTAGATTAAAATTGAAAAAACCTCAGTAAATATTTTATGGGTGTTGACGACGAGCCTGTCTGACAAATACTTGTATTAAATGAAAATCATTTTCTATATTTATAATAGCAGTAAAGTTTTAATTAATTTATAACAGAACAAACTAAGGCGGTATTTGTTTTCTGAAAACTGATTTTTAGGAAGTTATTTTTTAAATTGATTCCTGCCTCCGGCAAACTCTGTATAGTTTGTTTCGTGTTGGCTTCCATAATTTATCTCTCTTTTCATTTCACGTGAGCTCTTCGTTGAGTGATCCTCACTGCAATAGGAATTTGA